>Ga0207121_1057_pt1 | contig 23546 bp, 27 predicted proteins | sample Alteio_BWMinHeat_41_FD_153513 | JGI IMG/M metagenome (GOLD analysis project Ga0207121, IMG submission 153513) | Enriched cells from forest soil in Barre Woods Harvard Forest LTER site, Petersham, Massachusetts, United States -... | ecosystem: Environmental > Terrestrial > Soil > Temperate forest >... | reverse complement strand
GTCGATTCAGATTGCTCTTGGAATCTCAAAAAGCGGGCCTACCGTGGTCTGGATTCTGTTCTTGAGCCCCACCCAGGACGCGAGACTGCATCTGCGAATCTTGGCGAGCATTTCGGTTTTCTTCCAGGATCCTAAGCGTGTCGACGCGCTCAACCAGCTAAGCACACCCTCCGAGGTTTTCGATTACATCCGCCGCAACGAAGAAGTTATTCTTAGGGCTTGAAACCAACCTGATCATAAACATCCTTCGAAGACTTCAGATACGTGTCCCTGGAAATCTCATCAGTCCATAGTCTCTGGAGCTCCGGGGATTGCTGCACTCGCGTATTGCCAAATCCCTGGCTCCGGTAGGCTTCAAGAGCGTCCCAGTCGCAATTGATATAGCACAGCGCGGACACGCCGCGCGTGTCGATAAACTCAAAGAGCCGCTTAAACCAAAGCTTCTTTTGCTCGGGGGATTTGCGATACCAGGGACTGGTTTCGGCGAGCATGAGCGGTTTATTGAGCTTATGGGCCACCTCCGCGACCTGGTTAACGAATTTGGGGAACTGACCAAAATAAGAAAGACCTACCCAGTCGACATAGTCGTCGCCGGGATACCAGTCCATGATGTGCGTGGCGTCGCTTTGAGCGCAGGAGTGCCAGACGAACGCAACATTGTTGACCCCGTCGCGACGGAAGCGATCGACAATATGGCGGAATGAGCTCACGTATAGCTTGGGGTCGTAGCGATTGCCGGGCAGGTCGAATTCATAACCGATTCGCAGAAAGATGGGCCTCCGGGCGGCCTTCATCCAACGGGCGAGGCGGTCAATGGGCTCGTTATCGTTGCCATTCACAATTTCAGGAAGGCTATCCACCAAATAAAGTCCGATTTGAAGGACGGCTGGTGGATAATCGTCCATCAAAGATTGGGCGTTTTGCAGACCGCCCCCTTCATCATAGGGAGTCTCAAGACCCTCAAGATTCAAAGACGTATAGGCCATAAAACCGGCGGGATGGACGGAGACGGATTTCATATACGCGGCGATTTCAGTCTGATCCTGTCCAACGAAGAGAATAACTTTACCGGGGGGCGGGGTGAACTTTGACGAGGAAAGAGCCGGCATCGCGAGCCCGAGAAACAGGAGGCAGAAGCCAGCCCGGCGAACCTTCATAACCGATCGCAAAAGATGCAGCTCGGCTAATTCGCCGAAGTTAGCTCGACGGGGCTCCCGCAAATCTGCTGATAGATAGTGCGGGCCCGGTCCATGACTTTTGCCGCGGTAATCGGCATATGTTCACGAAGCCAAAAAATTCCATCGAGCGACCACAACCAACCCTTTGGGTTCTCTTGACGAGCCGTAAAGTACACCATGGCCGATTGGTCGGCTCCCATGGTATCCGCAAAGGCTCGGTGGAACGCCTGCTCAACTCGAGAGGAATCTTCAAAAGCATTTTCGTCCGCATGCTCGAGGCAGACCCGCTGCACGACATCAAGATTCTTCTCGTTTTCAAAAAGGTTCAGCTGATACCCGCAACTTAGCGAAATCGCCTGGCTTTTGCCCAGTGTGTTCCATATCTCTTCAAGCCTGAGCGCCGCGGAGGAAAGGCCTGACTGCCAGAGCAGATTGACCATCTCGCCATAGACATGGACGTTTTTGAAATGCTTCCTCTTCTCGGCTATGAGCGGCGTGACCGCGGCATCGAAGAGAGGTTGTTCGGGCCATTCGTGGGCCAGGAGCTTTGAAAGCAGCGCCGAAGCCTCAATCGTGGTCAGCCTGCCCGACTCCAGATGTTCTCCAATGGGCACTTGTTTCTTGGAAAGCGCCGACAAAATGGCCTGCGTATTTTCTTTGGTGGCCACAGAAAGAACAGCCTCATTCCGCGCAAGAGCGGAGGCAAACAGGCTGGCGACCGTTTCTTGAAGGAAAGATTCGTTCTGATAAAAGAGAACTGAATGACGAAAACATGTGTCCATAAAAGTGCCTCTTGCGCCCATTATACGGCATTTCTCCTCGATAGAAACATTCAGGAAATGCGGCGCTTAAAAATCCAATCCAAAGGCGATTCGGTCGGTAGGCCGAAGTCTCTTCTACGAATAAAATCCCGATTAGTTCGGGAAATATTCGCTTAAATTGAGCTGTGAATAAGGAAGAGCCGAAATCAGGCCCCGGCATGAGCGAGAGTTTTCTCGATGCGACGATCCGGCACAAGCCACAAAAGGGCCACGGCGACGTACAATGCGATCGCTAGCCATCGCATCATAAGAGCCAGGGGAAGTGCTGCCGCGTAGGCGACGAGAGAAATCTTTCCTTTGAAATCGCGGCCAACAGCAACCGCCAAGGTGGACTCTTTGCCGTGGCGTTTTATCAGCGCCCGGACCAAGATGTAGTACGCGATGGCTGCCATGAGTAGAACGAAACCGTAGAACGCCACCGGCCAAGAGGAGAAATTGTTTTGACCCATCCACCCTGTCACGAAGGGCACGAGGGAAAGCCAAAAGAGAAGATGGAGATTGGCCCACAAAACGGGACCGCTGACCTGCTGAGCCGCGTGAAGCAAGTGGTGATGATTGTTCCAATAGATCCCGACGATAACGAAGCTGAGGACATAGCAGAAGAATACGGGAATGAGGGGTTGGAGCGCCGCCAAGTCGCTTCCATGCGGTAACCTCAACTCCAGCACCATTATCGTAATAATAATCGCAACGACGCCGTCACTAAAGGCTTCCAATCGTCCTTTTCCCATGGGGTTTCTTAAAGGGTGTCAGCGCTCCGCGATCCAACCGGACTTTCAAAAAAACGCGCCGTAAGCATGTTCCCTGTGATTGTATCTATTTTTTGTAACCGGAGCGTCGGTGGGCTCAAATGCAACTGACAGGCTTTAGGGGCGCCGGGGTTGTGGCGTTGAATACAAAGGGCTTCCCAATGACCCCGCTGGAATAGAAAGAGGCAAGCCGGCTACGAAGGTGATAATTTTCGTCTTTTTCTGCTTCTGAGCTTATTTTCCCTGTTCCACGATATCCGGGATGGGCGCCAAGGCAAGGGGTTCCGGCTCGAAGACATAGTTTTTCGGCGAGTCAGGACCTGGGGGCTCGTTTACGCGGGCCTCCTGGGAACAGATTGATTCTTAATCTAGTTCCCGGGAGGCCCTTTTTCCATCAGGTGGGGAAAAACGTCCCCGGCAGTTATTGAACGCGAGCGAGGCTGAAGACGGTCTCGTGCTTCTTTTGGCCGCCGTCGTACATGGACCATTTCTCGACGACCTTGTTTGGCTCCTCAAACGAAATGTCCAGGGAATGCATATGAGCATCCTTGGCGCCATCGACGGAACCGCCCTTAGCCAATTCAAAGTCCAACTCGTTGTCGGTTGCCTTCGTGAGCTGCATATGGGGCTGATTTCCCATCGTGCAATAGTGGGTCATGGCGAGCTTTCCTTTCTCATCATGGTAAACCGTCACCATCTCGTGGGGCGTCCCCGGCATTATCGTTTCCACGATGGCGCTTCCGCCGGAGGTGAGCCGATAATTGACGGCCACCTTGTCGCCTGGTTTCCCTTCGGTTGAACTACCTTCCCATTGACCCACCAGACTCTTCATTCGCTGGAAGTCCTTGGAACCAATGTAGGGCGTCATATGGTCGTGATTTTCATCGGCTCGCAACGTTGAGAAGCCACCCATGGCAGCTGCCATAAAAGCAGCGGTTAGAATAATCGCATTCTTCATCTTTCCTTCCTCCTCTCTATTTTTACTTCTGGAAATAGCCAGCCAGATTGCTGAGACACCCATTCCATCCATCGGAATGCCTCTTCCGAAGATCTTCCGTCTCCAGAAGCTCATGAGTAAGTACGACTTCGGTCGAACCGGTGAGATCTCGGAGTTCCACCGTGACCTTTGTGTTTTGGACAAAAGGGGAGTTCCAGGTGAAAACCAACTTTTCGGGGCGATGGATTTCAAGGTATTTGCCCGTATGGACAATTCGGCCCTCAGGCTTATTGGCGGCTTCCGTTTCGCACTCTGAACCGCCTCCATCGCCGATCATTTCGTGGGTATAAGATCCGCCTACTTTGAGCTCATTGCTCGATTTTGCGGACCATGCGCCAGGAAAAAGCCATTTTTGCATGATTTCGGGCTTTGTCCAGGCATCAAAGACCTGCTCTCTTGTTCCTTTTACGGTCTTCCGGACGACTAGTTTCGGTGTCGATTCTATTTTTTCTTTTGTGTTCATGTCTGCCTCCTTGTTTAAAAGCTTCTGACTCGAAATAGCGAGCAAGCGAATCTAATTGTCGGGTCCAAAACGCCTCGAGGGAGCGGATCAAATCGGCGGCGTCATGGAACGGCTCAGGGTTGATCCGACATCGCGTTTCCCGGCCCTTCTTCACCTTCGTGATGAAGCTCGCGCGCTCCAATACTTTGAGGTGCTTCGAGACCGCGGCCAGGGACATCTCAAAAGGAGCGGCAAGCTCCGAAATGGTGTGCTCTTTCTGTGCAATCCGGAAGAGCATGGCGCGGCGGGTCGGATCGGCAAGCGCCTGGAACGTGCGATCGAGGGCCGGAGAGTTAAGGTTAACCATATGGTTGAATATATAAGTGCCCGGGCTCATTTGTCAACCATTTGGTTGAGTATTTAAGGCGCCCAGCTGAACAAGCTGCGAAAATCATTGACAGGCGTTTTATGCGTCTGGCATAATCCATTTCACGGTGGGAATTTATTGTCCAACTTGCCCCGGCCGGTCCACGAAGGAAGAGTGGGCGAACAGGGATGCTAAAGCGACGGTTGTATCTATGACACCCGTGCAGCTTTAGCCAAGCGCACGGGTTTTTTATTTTACCCGCACTTTCTGCGAAGCGGACACAACGGCGAGGCTTTAATGCACCAACTTGCCCCGGCCGGTCCACGAAGGAAGAATGGACGAACAGGGCGCTAAAGCGGGCGGTTTACTGTCAATACTTGTAACCCGTGCCGCCTCGTTGGTGGCGCGGGTTTTTTATTCCTCGCCGCCGACAAAGCAGGCTCAGGGGCTTTTTCCCTGAGCCAACCGGCCGGTGCTGGCCGGCTCAAAATCGGCGGGAGGCACATATGGTGAGAAAATTCATCTTAATAGCTGCGGTCTCAATAGTTGGTATTGGCGCGGAACGCTTAATTGGAGCTCAGGAGGCAGGGACGCCTAAATCACTCGAGGAGCGGGTATTGATTCTCGAAAAAAAATGGGAGGGCTCCCCTGAAACCGGCGATGAAACCAGGGCTGTGGTCACGATCGGCAAAGACGGCTTTGCAATTAAGGCTGCCGATGGAAGCTTCCAGTTGAGGATCGGGGGCACAATCCAAAGCGATTATCGCGCGTATCTGAGTGATGTCAACCAAACGGGTGTCAATCAATTCTTGCTTCGGCGAGTCCGTCCGATCCTGGAGGGAACGGTGAATCGAATCGTCGATTTCCGGCTCGTGCCGGATTTTGGAGGCGGCGCAGCGGTGATCCAAGACGCCTACTTGGATGTGAAGGCCCTTCCTGGGCTCAAGCTGAGGAGCGGAAAATTTAAACCCTACGTGGGCCTTGAACAGCTTCAGTCCGATTCTTTCTTGGCGTTTGTGGAGCGCGGACTTCCCAGCGACCTTGTTCCTCAGCGCAGCGTTGGTGCCCAGCTAATCGAGGATCTCTGGAAAGGGGCCGTCAATCTGGCAGCTGGCGTCTTCGATGGAACGACCAACAGCGCCAATGTGGACGGGGATACCGGCGACGAAAAAGAGTACGTGGGACGAATCTGGGTGCAGCCCTTCAAAAATACGTTCTGGGAGGCTCTCCAGCAATTCGGGCTGGGCATCAGCGGCACGAGCGGTAAGCGCCTGGGAACTCTGACCACGGCGAACTTGCCGACGTATAAAACAGAAGGCCAGGAATCTTTCTTCGGCTACAACTCGACCACCTTTGCCAACGGCAAGCGCAGTCGCATCTCTCCGCAAGGATATTGGTACACGGGGCCTTTTGGGCTCTTGGGCGAGTATGTGGCCTCCTCACAAGAGGTGACGAACGTGGCCGCTACCAGGACGAGCACGAAGCTGACCGACACGGCCTGGCAAATCACCGCCTCCTACGTGATCACCGGTGAGAACGCCACGTACAAAGGCGTCGAGCCCCGGCGCGGCGTTGACGAGCACGGCCCGGGGGCGTGGGAAATCGCGGCCCGCTACTCCGAACTCCGCACGGATCCGAATTCATTCTCCCTCTACGCCGATCCGACGAAATCGGCATCCCGCGCACAAAGCTGGACAGCCGGGGTGAATTGGTATTTGACTTCGAGACTGAAAGCCGTCGCCAACTATGAAAACGTGCGCTTTGCGCAGGGGGGAGCCGGCAACACGGACCGCCCGCGGGAACAAGCGATTCTCTCGCGTTTTCAAGTGGTGTTCTAATTTAAGGCAGGCGGGGAACTCCTATGAAATTCAAAAGAACGATAGCGCTCTGCCTGGCGCTCGGCTCCCTTTTGGGGCCGGCGTTTGCCAAGGATATAACTCTTCTCAACGTGTCCTATGATCCCACGCGGGAACTTTATCAGGATTACAACAAGGCATTCGGCGCCTATTGGAAGGATAAAACCGGAGACACGGTGACGATCAATCAATCGCACGGGGGATCTGGGAAGCAGGCGCGAGCCGTCATCGATGGACTGGAAGCAGACGTGGTCACGCTTGGGTTGGCCTACGATATCGATGCGATCAGCGAAAAAAGCGGGCTACTGTCTAGAGACTGGCAAACGAAATTGCCGAACAACAGCACGCCGTACACCTCGACCATCGTCTTTCTCGTTCGGAAGGGAAATCCCAAAGGAATCAAAGATTGGGACGATCTCGTGAAACCGGGAATCTCGGTCATCACGCCCAACCCCAAAACGTCGGGCGGGGCGCGGTGGAATTATCTTGCCGCTTGGGGTTATGCCCTCAAGAAGTACGGAACCGAGGGCAACGCCAAGGAATTCGTCGCCGACCTCTACAAGAATGTTCCAGTTCTTGATTCGGGAGCCCGAGGATCAATGGTGACGTTTGCCGAGCGCGGGATCGGCGACGTGGTGATCTCTTGGGAAAACGAGGCGTTCCTAGCAATCAGCCAAATCGGCAAAGGGCAATTCGAAATGATTGTGCCATCGGTTTCCATTTTAGCCGAGCCGCCGGTAGCAGTCGTAGAAAAGGTGGCCAGCCGCCGCGGGACGTCGGAAGTGGCAAAGGCCTATCTCGAATATCTTTATTCGGAACAAGGCCAGGAGATCGCAGCAAAGAACTATTACCGCCCCCGACTCGCTTCGGTGGCCGCCAAATACGCGAATATGTTCCCAAAAATCAGCCTTTTCACTGTAGATGGCCTGTTCGGTGGATGGCAGAAAGCGCAGAAGGTCCATTTCGCCGATGGAGGTTCCTTTGACCAAATCTACCAGACCGGTAAATAGGACCCCGTCTACGACGGCTTTGCCGCAGCGCAGATTCCAGCCCCGTTTTGGGCTAGAATTCACCTAGGTCTAGCGACGTCATGAAACGATGAGTCCCTTTAAAAGGAATCGGGGTGTCCTCCCCGGATTCGGCATTACGCTGGGAACAACCCTGGCGTTGCTGGGATTGATTGTGCTGATTCCTCTATCCACTCTTTTCTTTAAGACAGGGACCTTGGGTTGGCACGGATTCTGGAGTACCGTCACGACTCCTCGCGTACTCGCTTCGCTTCGTCTGACGTTTGGCGCTTCTTTTATCGCGGCTCTCGTTAACGGATTATTTGGCGTTTTGGGAGCCTGGGTCCTTGTTCGTTACACGTTTCCGGGAAGAAAATTAATCGACGGCATCGTGGATTTGCCTTTTGCCCTCCCCACCGCTGTGGCGGGTATCACGCTTACGTCATTGTATTCCCGAAATGGTCTTATTGGCCGGCACCTCGAGGCCTGGGGGATCAAGGGAGCGTATTCCCCGCTGGGCGTGGTGATAGCGCTTACGTTCATCGGCCTTCCCTTTGTCGTGCGCACAGTGCAGCCGGTTCTTGAGGATCTTGAGACGGAAATGGAGGAAGCCGCGGCCACATTGGGCGCCAAGCGCTCACAAACTCTTTGGCACGTGGTTCTGCCCGTGCTCTATCCGTCTATTCTCACCGGTTTTACTCTGGCGTTCGCGAGGGCCTTGGGGGAATACGGGTCGGTCGTCTTCATTTCCGGCAATATGCCGATGAAAACAGAAATCACGCCGCTTCTCATCATGACCAAACTTGAACAGTTTGATTACGCCGGAGCCACGGCAATTGCTGTGGTGATGCTCGTCGTGTCGTTTGGTCTCATCCTAGTGATCAATTTTATTCAGTGGTGGAGCCGGCGCCGCCAAGGCCTCGCGTGATGAGAGGTAATCGATAGTGCCTGGCATCGTATCCCGGCTCAATCGGCGGAGCCAGTCATCCACTTCCCAACGGATGACCGAACCCCTGTGGCTTCGGTGTGTCCTGATAGGCATTGTCCTCGTCTATTTCATTGGATTTCTGGTGATCCCGCTACTGACGGTATTTTACGAAGCATTCAGAAAAGGGGCGTCCGTCTATTTTAGTTCCATCATCGAGCCGGCGGCGTGGGCCTCAATCAGGCTGACGCTGATCACGACGGCGATCGTGGTGCCTTTAAACACGGTCTTTGGCTTGTGCGCGGCTTGGGCTATTACTCGATTTAATTTTCGAGGCAAGACTTTTCTTATTTCCCTGATCGATCTTCCTTTTTCAGTGTCTCCCGTGATCGCGGGAATGATCTTCGTGCTGTTATTCGGGCTTCACGGCTATCTCGGTCCTTGGTTCATCGGCCATGAACTTAAAATCATCTTCGCCGTGCCGGGAATTGTTCTGGCAACCTGGTTTGTCACTTTTCCATTTGTGGCTCGAGAATTAATTCCTCTGATGCAGGCGCAGGGAACCGATGAGGAACTGGCCGCCTTCGTCCTGGGCGCCAGCGGTTGGCAAATCTTTCGCAGGATCACGATACCCAACATCAAATGGGGATTAATGTACGGAATTATTCTTTGCAACGCCCGGGCGATGGGGGAATTTGGGGCAGTTTCGGTCGTGTCCGGGCATATCCGCGGTCTGACTAACACGATCCCCCTTCATGTGGAGATCCTTTACAACGAATATAATTTTGCGGCCTCATTCGCCGTGGCTTCGCTATTGGCCCTGCTTTCCGTAGCCACCCTGGTGGTTAAGACCGTCATCGAAAGGCAAACTCGGATCGAGACCGCAGACCTAGAGGAACCCAGTTGAGCATTCAAGTTCATCATTTGTCCAAGAAATTCGGCCGCGTGGCCGCGGTTGACGACGTGAGCTTTAGCGTAGAAACCGGCTCGCTGATCGCTCTTCTGGGCCCGAGCGGGTCGGGAAAAAGCACGCTTTTGCGCATGATTGCGGGACTTGAAACGCCCGACTCGGGAGAGATTCTCATTACCGGTGAAGAAACGACCAGCCAGTCCGCTCGCGAGCGCAACATAGGTTTTGTGTTCCAACACTACGCCTTGTTTCGCCACATGACTGTTAGTCAAAACATCGGTTTTGGATTGCGCGTGCGCGATGCGGCCAAAGAGGATGTAGAGAAACGTGTTTCCGATCTGATTAATCTCGTTTCTCTGGGCGGACTTGAGAATCGTTATCCCTCTCAACTCTCGGGCGGGCAACGGCAGCGTGTCGCCCTGGCTCGGGCGTTGGCTCCCCATCCGCAGGTCCTTCTTCTAGACGAGCCCTTCGGAGCGCTGGATGCCAAAGTCAGAGAAGAGCTTCGCACCTGGATCGTGCGCCTTCACGAACAAACGCACGTCACCACGATTTTTGTCACTCACGACCAGCATGAAGCGCTTGAGATTGCCAATCGGATCTTAGTGATGGATAAGGGCCGCATCCAGCAGGAAGGAACGCCTCTTGATATTTTTGACAGGCCCGCGACCCCGTTTGTCGCTGAATTCGTGGGAGAGTCTAACTTTATTGAGTCAATCGTCTCGGCTCCCGAACTCGTCACGTGGGGCCCGCTTCGGTTTACCGTTAACGGCTATGGCGTGGGGCAGAAGGTGAGAATCTATTTCCGGCCTCATGATGTTTACGTGAGCTCGGTTCTGGAAACGCTCCAAGTCACCGGAAAAATCCTAAAGACTCGATTCCGGGGACCCTTGATTGAGCTGCTTATCGAGGTGGGCCAGGACAAGAGAATCATCGCCCATGTTCCCAAGGGGGTCGCGCTCGCCAGTGACTTTCGAGAAAATAGAACCGTCTTCCTGGGTATAACCGCGTTTAATGTTTTTCCGGCTTAGAAGGAGAGGAATCGGCCGTGTCGTCCCATCCTTTCCCAAGCCCCCCGAGAATAAACGCTCCAATCAGCGTTCCGACCGGAAAACCAAACAAACATATAATTCCGTAGATAATTCCTGCGGTCCGGGCCCACTTCCTGTGCTCCATAACGGCTTTCGCGAGGATCAATTGGAATATCGGAATGATAAGAACGATGAGGACAATGAAGATCGCCACCGGAGGGGTCTTGTGCTGTACAACTTCGGGAATAATAATCGAAACAAAGATGCCCAGAACAGCCACCAGCGAAAGCCAGCCCATGAGTCTGATGACCCGTCCCGCCCGCACGTAGGGCGTCATTTCTAATTTCATCGAGCCTCCTGTCCGCGTCACCAATACAGAGCTTCGCCCGTCAAAATGTCTTGGGTGGCAGATTAACCTTTTTGCTGATTTCTCTCTACCTCATCGCGGTAACAGAGGTTTCTAAGGAAGGAACCCAGAACGCGAGCGCCTATTTTCCGATCATGGCAATGGCCTGTTTCACGATGACCATTTTATCGCCGTTCAGGGTAAACTGAAAATTGACCGTGCTGGGTTGATAACTGTTCTCGTCGTTGGTCGTAACCGTACCCTTATAATTGCCGGGGGCAAGCGGGAATGTGATTTGATAGGTTCCGTTGGTGTCCAACTTCGCCGGCGTCAATAAAACAGGATTCCCCGCTGGCGTCGTTATTGTTATTTCGATGGGTACGTTGGGCGCCGCATTTCCATTAATAGTTCCTTGGATGGAAAGCGTGAGAAGTGAGGGGGCGGGGACCGAAGGAGCGACAATTCCCGCGTTTGGCGGTAATTTTGAGACGCCGTCTGCGCTGTCGAGAGGAAGAGGCGTATCCACCGCGGACGGCATTGTTCCATCGTCGATAGACCAGGCAGGCGCACAGATCATGAGGCTGAAAATTCCGAACAAGAGAGCCCGAAGCATGATCATCCTCCTAACCAGCGGAACAACCAACCATTTCCAGCTTAGTCCCAGCCAAGCGGCTTTTCAACTCGGTTGTTTCAAGAGACAGAAACGGCTTTCGATCTGATTTTTCAGCCCTTTTAAGCGTGGAAGAGATTAGTTAAGGAAGGATATAAAACGATAAGATGCGCTATGCAAGCTATATCCCTTATTCTAGGAGATCCTGATGAAACGAGTGCTGGGCGTTGCTATCTTCACACTGTCATTGCCATTGATGTCGGGTTGCCGAAAAGACAACGGAAATCATTACAAGGTCTATTTCAAAACCTTGAGAGAAAATACTCAGCCGGCCCAAGGATTTAGCGTAGATGCGTGGGTTAAAGGAAAAAGTGAGCGGGAAACCAAAGTGACCGGATCTGATGGAATGGCCAATTTTGACGACCTGCCTACCCCTGACTCCAAGCATCAATTGAACACGGTGCTCCACTATTTCGTTCACGGTAAAGACGAATCCCGCGAAATTGCCTATCCCTTCATTACATCCGATGCCGAGCGTCTCAAGGACACTCAATATATTCCAAACGGCGCCACTTATAGCCCGCAATAGATAGTTGGACCAACAAAGTCGCCGATTTCTGCTTTGGTTGGAGGGTCCCGAGGGGGCTTCCGAGAACTGGAATCGATCGCTCTCACTTCTTCGGAGGCAGCTCCTCAAAAATTGTCAATTCAATTGTCGATAGGAGCCAAGGGGCACGAAGTACCGCTTAGGTGGCTGTTCTATTTCCAAATCGTTAGTTTCCAGGGTAGGATAGCAATCCGATTAACAGAGGAGTGACCTTCATGAAAACAAGCCACGCATCGGCCATTCTGTTGGCCGCGATTTCAATGGGACTGGGTATTTCCGCGCGGTCCGCGGCGGCGGAACCGTCGGCCGAAATCACGGAGTACGGCCGCTACACGGTGGAGGGCACGGCGTTGACTCCCACCACAAACAAGACCTCGGGCAGCGTGGTCGTCAGTCACGATAAGGAAGTCCTCGCCGAAACCACCGACAAGATTCCCTGTCGGCTCGGCGAGACGTTCGGAATCAAGGTCAAGTTCAATGATCTGCCGGCTGACCGGCCATTCGCTATCAAATACGTCGTCAAGCATCCGCCCATTAATCAGCCGGACGGCCAGATTTTACGCGAAAGCGTGGTGTCGGACCGGAAATTTGAGCCGGGGACGAAATCAGGGGGATTGTATTTCTGGTCTTTCGTGAAAGGATTCGAATACGAGCTCTCGCCCGGCGACTGGACCTTCCTTCTCTACGTCGACGGCAAGGAAGTGGCACGCTTCGTGTTTCACGTCCTCGCTTGACCGCAAAGCACGTCTCGCAGCTGGTGAGTTTTCAAATGGGCGGCCCTACAGTTAATCCCGCACAATTGGCTTATATTATTCAGCATGTCACTCCAAATCAAGAGTGGGGAAATGAAATTTCTGTTGCCGACTTTTTGGCCTCGCAACAGTACAATCAAGCTCACCCTTCTAACAACCCTAGCACGCACGGCGGTTGCATCGGCGGGGGGGCGGGATCTGGCCTTGACCACGGCAACGGCGCCGGTACCGGTAACTGCAGATAAAACGGATTCTCATTCCGAGGCTATCGGCGCGGCGCCCCGTTGATGGATTGCTTATAGACGCTTTAACTCTACTGTTAGAGTTTGTCGAAGGGTGGAAATAATACGGTGATGACTTACTGGTAAGAATAGTCCAAGTTCGCGAGATACTTTTCGATCATCAACCGTTTCTACTGATTCCAACAACTTTGATTTTAACGGAATGATGCTTTCAATTCCCAGCCGTCCCCGCAAGATAAAATAGAGATCGTAGTAATCTCTGGGCTTTTGTCTTGAGAGTAAGGCCTGGCATTTTTCTGAGACTAAATCGCTCAATCGAAGAGCCATACACTGATAGGATGGCAATAGAGGCGTCGTAACTAGGATTGGTTCAGCATTGGCTTTATTTCTTAGAGAGATATTAAGTTCGATGCTGACGTTTTCCTCATTAACCTTGCATCGAAATAACGCCAAATAACCCCCCGATGTTGGCTTCGATTCGGCCGTTTCAAAAGAACCGAGTTCTTGTGACATCTTCGTCGCCGCCTCATTCAACAGCTTCTTTACATGATAAGGCTTCAAGCTTCCAGTAAAGTCAAGATCCTCTGAGAAACGGGGACTTTGGTAAAGGAGCCGGAGAGCCGTTCCTCCTTTAAAGGCAAGATGCTCAGACTCTTGAAACTGATAGAGATAGGATAGGAATAGGTGCTGTACATACTCGCGAACAACATTGAGCGAGTTAGTCTGCCATTTGATCGCCAGATCCTTAATCGTTATTTGGGATAACATTTTTTGCCCAGTCCATAAAACCGCGACGCTGAAATGACTTCAAATAACTAAAGAGTAGTTTTCTTTTGAAAATAGTCCACCTGATTCGATCATTCATCTCTTTCTTTCCTAAGTGGACAAAGTAAAGGTAATCGGCTATAGCCTTTTCTGGTTCGGCAATCAAAACAGTGGTGTTATCTATTTCCACGGGACGGTAACCACCATAAGCTACCCGTTTGAGAGTGTGAAATGAAAAAGCAATATTCAGCGCGTGGAATACCCGGGTTGCAAGAGGAGTGACCGAAGTGACGCCATATATCGACTCAGGAATGGCACCATAGTGAGCAAGAGCTGTTTCCAATGAGACGTAAGATGGGCGGAGAAGTTTATTTGCAATGAGCCAAGGATGGGGTCGATTTTTTTTCAAACAATAAAGACCCCTTCTTTCCTTGATTTGGAGGACAAGATTTTTCTTCACGTACCGAATAAGTAACTGCCGGACCGAAGACGCGGTGAGTCCAGTTATCCTTCGCAGTTCTTGCGAGGTAAAAACTGTTGACCCCTGTTTTTCTAGCTTTTCCTCAATATATTGCCATTTCATATAAGTCTCATTTATGAGACTTTAAATGAATAGCTATTTAAGAGGAAATTGTCTAGAATTAATTTCGTTTAGAATCCCCGGGAGAAACGAAGGATAATCTAACCCAATGTTTGACTTATCTCCACATATCAATGGCGGTAGGGGCAGGGTTGAATACCAAGAGAAATCTCTGAAATATTCCCCTTCTGGCCATGCCTTGAAAGGAGGAGTTCGGGGGTTTTGAGACAAATAACCGCAACAAATGCGGTTATTGAGGGAAAAGTGGCGGCCCCAACGGGATTCGAACCCGTGATCTCTGCCTTGAGAGGGCAGCGTCCTAGGCCGCTAGACGATGGGGCCAAAAAACTCCACAAACGCGGATCGGCGAAATGTTGACGGGTGTTAGGCAGGCGGGTCGAGGACAGGGTCCTCACGTCAGTTCCAATCTCGCTCGGGCTCATTATAGCAACTTATCCGAACTGCCCAGGAAATTATTGGTTTGATACGGTTTCTCTGGTCTGCTATCGTAATGACTGACCGGACAGTCAGTTATGAGAACCGCAAACCCCCTCGGCAAGAGACAGGCCATCCTTGAAGCGACGCGCCAGCTCCTCATAAAGCGCTCATTTCAGGATTTTGTGCTGGAAGACGTCGCGCGCGAAGCCGGCGTCGCTAAAGGAACTCTCTTTCTCTATTATAAGAACAAAGACGAGCTGTTTTCTGCGGCGTTTACCGATCTAATTGACCGCCTGGGCCGCGATCTTGAAGCCGTGCGAACCTCCGGAAAGACCGGCAAAGACCTCCTGACGGAAACTGTTCGGGCGATCCTGATCCATTTTGACCGCAACCACGATTTTATGTCCAACTTTGGCCTCGGACGCTTCCCGGCCTGCGGCGCCGCCTCCAGTGAGAAATTAATTCGCAGATTTCAGCGCAACAACGAATGCCTGCTCGAGATTCTCCGGGCCTGTGAAAGAGACGGCTGCCTCTCTCTTACAGATCCGTCCTACGATTCTTTCGCGCTGTTCGGCCTTTGCCGGAGCGCCATGGTTGAAAAGATGGTCAGAGATCTTCAAACGCCGGTCGAGTCTCGAGTGGACCGGATCGTCCAGATCTTCCTCAACGGCGTCTGTTCCCAAGTTAAATGAAAACAAAATTCCTCGCCCCAGGCCTTCTCGCACTGTCATGGCTAGTGTTGCGCCCGGCCTCAGCGGCAGATCGCCCGATCTCTTTTCAGGAAGCCTACCAGCTTGCGATCAAAACCAGCGAGACGTACGCCCAGCAAGCCGACACGACCGCGGCAGCGTTGGCCCGGATCGACGAACTGAAGGGCTCGGTTCTCCCGCACATCTACCTTCTGGCCTCTGAACTTCTTCAGGAGAACCCCCACCTCAGTGGAAGCCTAAGCTCCATCAGCCAGTCGAGCCTGCCGCAGGCCCAGCTTCAGTTGACGCAACCGCTCTTTAGCGGCTTCCGCGATTTGCTAGCGCTCAAAGCGGGAAAAGCCCATCATCGATCAGCGGCCTATGATGAAGCGCGCGCGAAATCTCTCCTCTATCAAGGAGTCGGCCAAGCTTATCTCGACGTGTGGCGGATCCAACGAGAGATCAAAATTCGCCGACAGCTTGTCACCGACACGCTAGAAAGAATCTCGCAATTGGGCCGCTTCATAAAAATCGGCCGCTCCCGAACGAGCGAGGTCATCGCCGCGCGCTCTCAATTGGCGCAGACGGAGGCCCAGGTGGAGATCGCTCTCGGAGAAGAGCTGGGATACGAACAGATTCTTCAATTCCTGACCGGACTTAATGACCACCTGGTGCCCCAGGACCTTCCGCTTCCTGGCCTTGAGCCGCTTGATTTGTTCCTCGCGATGACGGTGAACCGGTCGGATGTCTTGGCTCGGGAAGAAGACGTGAACGTGGCTCGTTTCGGGGAGGAGATCACGCGCCGTCAAAGGTTCCCGACCATTGGACTCACGGCCGACTACTACTTTAAGCGGACGGGTATTCAGGAGAATATTCACTATGACGCGCTTTTTTCAGCGTCGTTTCCGATTTTTGACAGCGGCTTGACGACGGCCCAAGTTCGCGAGAGTGAGGCGGGGCGGCATTCAACTGAAGAGGCGCTCACTCTCGCGCGCCGATCCGCCGAACGGGACGTCCGCACCGCGTACGAGAACCTGCGCTGGACGCTTTCCGCCTTGAAGGCTTTCGACAAGGCTGTCGATTTGGCGGGGAAAAATGTGAAGGCTCAAGCGCACGACTATCGACTTTCTTTGGTTACCAATCTCGACGTGCTTGACAGCCTCACTTCGCTCGCCTCTTCCCAGCTGGTTCGTAGCCAAACTCAGGAACAAGCGATCCTTGCTCACATTCAGCTCTTGGTGGCCTCCGGGGGGCCTGACACGCCAGAAAAATCCGGCAGATAGAAGAAGAGAGAAGCGGAGGAACGTCCGTTTGCGCGTTAGGCCGGTTTTTTCGGGGAAGATACCTTATGCGATGTGGCTCTGGCCGGTTCGGGAGCCCATTCGTCGAGCTTAAGTAGGAAGTAAATCCCCAATCCCACGAACAAGAGAAATCCGGCTGCGCCGACGAACAACGTTTGTTTAATATTTTGCGCCGCCTGAGAGAAAATAAGAAGCGGCACCGTCGGTCCAGATTTCCCCTGAGGATACACGGCACTTAGGATGTAGGTTCCCGGCTGGTCGATTTGGAAATTGAAAACGGGCAAAGCGAGAACGCCCAGCTGGCTTGCAATCTGCCCGGTCGTGTTCATGATAACGGGCACGTCTTGGTAGTTGGCCTTGGACATGATATGCACGTCCAAGTGAGTGAGAGCCTGGATGGGGATGGGGCCATTTCCCTGATGTTGATAAACGCCCGCGTACATGCCTGAAGTCTCAAGATTAAGTTCCTGAAAACCCGGGACCTCGACGCGTCGAACTCCGGTGGATACGCCGCCGAACGCCTCCCATAAGGCAAGGGCCCCAATCGCAACCCCCAGCGCCAGCATTCCGGCCCCCGTCCCCATGAGAATCGTGTGGCTCATCTGGACCTTTTTAGGGCGGGAGATTTCCGTATCAAAAGTGGGCATCGCCTGACTACTCCTCCCACATGGCATAGAAGTTCCGCTTCCATGCGTGGGCATGCAATTCGTTGACGAGCGCGGGAGGCAAAACGGATCCGGCCACCCCCACGTTATCCAACACGTGCTTGGTTTTCCGCATGCCTGGAATCACAGAAGAGACCACTTTGTGGCTTAGAATGAACCTCAGCGCGAGCTCCGGAAGGCTGTGGGTGCCATCGCCAATGAAGGCCTTGAGCTTTTCAACCCGTTGAATGGTCTCGGTCAAATTATTCCCTTTGAAGTACTGCTTCCGAAAGTCGTCCCCTTCAAATTTCATGTCCTTGCTGAGCATTCCAGTCAGACCGCCCTCGTCAAAGGGAACGCGCGCAATCACTCCGACTTGCTTCTGCTGGCACAAGGGAAACAGACGCTCGAGGGGACTCTGATCAAATATATTGAAGATCACTTGAACCGTGTCGGCAAGACCCGACGAGACGAGCTTAACGGCGGAGTTTGGATCGTGATCGTTGATGGAGACTCCGAACGCGCGGATCTTTCCATCTTGCTTAAGTTTCTCAATGGCACCCTGCCATCCCTCGTCGTCGAGCCAGGCGTCGGTCCATACATGAAACTGGGTGAGATCGATTTGTTCACGGCCCAGGTTTTTTAGGCTGCGCTCGGTGCAGTCCAAGATCCACTTGGCCGGAAAGGCCTTGGAGCAGGATGTTTTTGGCGAAGCGGGCCACTCGTTGTTCTTGGGAGGAATCTTAGTGGCAATGATGGCCTCTCGAGGCAGGTTCTCGCCCATAAGCTTTTCGCTGTGACCATCGCCATAGACATAGGCGGTGTCAAAAAAATTAATGCCGCAGTCCCATGCGGTCTTCAGGGCTTTGATGGATTCCTTATCATCCGTTTTGCCCCACCAGCTCCGGCCGATGCCCCATCCCCCGAAACCAATTTCTGAAACATTCCAGGCGCTGCGACCAAGCGTTCTGTATTTCATGCCATCTCCTCCAAGGCCCCTAATTTACTAGAAAACCGGCCTCCACGGAACCCCGGAGCCCCCTCGATCTTGATAAAATGTGCTTATGGATGAGGCGTTTCAGAAACTAATGGCCGAGACCATCGAGAAAATGAAGGCTGCCGGGATCAAGCCTTGCCCCAAGCACGCCTGGGTATCGATGAACTGGAACGGCACCTGCGAAATGTGCCGGAAAGAGGATTTTCCCGAAGACTTCCTGGGCACGGAATAGTCCCGCGCAACCCCAGAAGCACCGCATTTACTCAGTAAAGGGGCGCTTAGGGCGCCAGAGCGGCAGTTGCCGTGAGAACGAGGGCCGTTCCGGCCGTCATGAGGAAATTGTCGTTGAGCGGAATGTAGTCGAGTTCCAAAAAGACCGCGCCTAGAGCGCCGGCCATGACGACCAGCCAGCTGTGGTCAGGCCGCAGAATGAGCGCCCCCAATGCCAGACAGGCGAGGAAGTTTGCGGCGCTTCCGGTAAAGCGCTTTTCAAGCTTAGGCCATTTGGGACCTTTGAATCTTTTTCCGGCCAGACTCGCAATCCCGTCTCCCAGCACCGCATAAAGCATCGCCGTAACCGCCAAGCGAGGGGGAGCGACCAAAGCCGCAGCGGTCACTCCGATCATCATCCAGAAAATCCCAGAAAACCGCCGGTCTTCATGGGTGCGCATCATAAAACCCACGCGTTCGGCAAACCATCGGTGCGCGGGTTCGTAGAACACCCGCAATGATTCCAGCGTCACGTCCAGAAGAAGAAGAGCCCCCATGGTCCAAAGAAAAACTGGACGGGGCAGCCAGATAAAAAGCGCGATGTAGCCCAAGGCGCTTAGGTGAAACAGTTTCCGCTTGAGCTCAGTGAGCAATGGATTTTTCTCCGTTCGACAAGCCTACAATAAGATCGTGAAGCTCTGCCCCTCTCGCGGTCGGTCCCGTGCGCCTGTGGTTGCGCTCAAGCTCGGCTTCGGCCGCTGCCGGAGAGACCTGCTTCGCCTTCAAGAGAAATTCCATTTGCTCAAGATTGTAGGGCCATAGAGATTTGTATTCCTCGCGTTCGATGAGCGGGGAAAACTCCGCCGACCGGCGGACGAACACGAGGCTTGCGTCGTCCCAAAAAACGAGCGCCCAGCCCGACCGGGGAAACATCCGGTTCAAGGAAGAAAAATGAAACGGATAGCCGGAATACCGAAAGAAGAGGTCCGGATACTTGACCACGGCGTAGGTGATTCCATGACGGTCAAAATATCGAGGCCACACGTCGGCCGTGGCGCTCCGTTCAAGTGCTTCGTTCAATTGGCTCTGTTCCCGAAGAAGGGGATAAAACAAGTATCGTCCGTCGGCGAAAACAAGCCTGTCCGGAAGCGCCCATTCCAGATAACCGCCAAACTCATAGGAATTAAAAACACGGCCTGACAAATTCTGGTCGCGAATGAACTGAGAGGCTCCGCGGGGAAAATGATTCCAGAAAACAGGATCCCGGGGCACGGGACGAGACAGGCTGTGGGCCTGGCCAAAGAGAAGTGCCACGGCCGCCACCCAGGCCCACACGGCGGCCCGCTTCGTTTCAAGCTGCCGGGGCCAAAGGCGAGGCGCAGCTTCCGCGATAAAGGGCGCCGCCACAAAAACGAAGAGTGCCGAGTTGCGATAGAAGAAGGCGCCCCACATCCCGAAACAGACCATACTTGGCCCCCAGAATCGGGCAAGCGGCTCGCGCCGAAGAACCGCCAGAAAAAGCGCCACGGCCGCTCCGGCCAAAAGCGCCCAGAAAAATGGCAGGCCTTGGAAGCTGGGAGCGCTCCACTCCTGGATCAAAGAAGGCCCCTGTCCCAACTGCTCGAGGTGGTCGAAAATCACGCCGCTCAATCTGGGTCCGTACGGGTTAATGAGGGCCGCCGCCAGCATGATCGTCAGGGTTCGCTCGAAAGCCTGGCAGACCGGCCCCGGCTCTTTCGCCCAACGTCCGCCGATCGCAAAAAGAACCGCGATTCCGAGCCCGTAAACAAACCCCCCATGCAGGTTGCACCAGAGGACCATCAGCCCACCCAGAATCCAGGGAAAGATTTTCCTTCCCCGGCCGCCCCGCATTTCGAGAAAGAGCCAGATCGTGATGGGAAGTAGATTGAGAGTGACGAGCTCGGTGCGCTCGAGAAGGCGGGGGCGCAGCACGAGAAAACCGATTCCCAAAAGGATTCCCTGCCAGATGCCGCGCGCTCCGGCGGACCTGAGGCTCAAAGCCAACCAAGCCAGAGCGCTCAAACTCAGAATAATCTTCAGCCCAAAGACCGCCCGGACTCCTCCTGCCAGGAAGATTCCATAAAGCGCGATCTGGCTCAGCCATTCGAAGTTGATCCAGGGCGTTCCCGCAAGCGTAAACGAAAAAACGTCCGTTCTGAGAACCTGGCCATGCTGGACCATGTATCGTCCGCTGGCCAAGTGCCACCACAGGTCAGGGTCGTAGAGCTTTAGGCACAAGGATTTGAAGACAACAATAAAGGAAGCTATAGCCACGGCCCCGCCTCCCAGGCGGACCGGGCTTATTAGGAAAGGTTTACGCACGTCCCAATTTAGCGCGAATTGCCTCTATATCTCAACCTCATTTTTAGGTATTTGGTATTGATTCGAGAAAAAACGAACTGATTTTTCAGGCTGGAATTCGGGAACTCTCGTATTTCGCTGCTTTTTAACCCCGGCTTAATGCGACCTTAACCGGCTGGGCAGGAGACTGATCCCACTAAGGAGGTCCCTAACCATGGACTCGATACAGAGCTTCAAGGCCAGGTTGGCGCTTCTTGATTCTGTCCTCAGTAAGATCAAGACGTCACATGCAAGGATGCGGCAGCTTAAACGCAGCGTCTTTGTTCTCCGGGCCCTGCTCAACGAGGAAGACGGCATCAAATCGCCTTACGGACCCATCACGCCCATCGTTCCGTTCTCATTGCAATAATTATTATACCAGGCGTGATATAATCGGTTCCGCGATGCCTTCTGCCTCAACGATCAAGGAGCCCCTTGCCCCGGATTGTCGTACGGACCTGTCTGCGCCCGGTTGTTGTCTTCCTGGCGTTTCTCAGCGTTTCTCTCGTCGCCAGCTGCTCGGCGGCTGGGGATTCTCCGTTGATTGACATTCAGAAGGTAGCCCCCGGAATCCAAGTCGATATCCGCTACGCCACCCCCGAGAATTTCACGGGCCAAATTCTCTACCCTCTCAATCGCTGCCTCCTCTGCGAACCAGTTGCCCACCGCCTGGCCTTGGTTCAATCCGACTTGGAAAAGGAAGGGCTTGGCCTTAAGGTGTGGGACTGCTACCGGCCACTTTCCGTCCAAAAGAAACTTTGGAAAATCGTTCCCGATGAACGGTACGTGGCGGATCCCAAAACAGGTTCGCGCCACAACCGGGGCGCCTCGGTCGATTTGACGCTGGTCGACCGCGCAGGGCGGGAGCTTGTGATGCCCACCAAGTTTGACGAATTTACCGAGCGGGCCCATCGGAATTATCAGAATTTGCCTGCCGAAGCCCTCCGCAACCGCGCCAAGCTCGAAGCGGCTATGACCACACGCGGTTTTACCGGGCTTCCGACGGAATGGTGGCATTTTGATGACCCGGAATGGAGTCACTTCGCGATTCGCGACGAGCCCCTGGGCTCGCCGGCGCTCGAGACGGATCAACCGGCCAGTCTAGAAATGCCTTTTCCGCGTGAGTCGTCTCAGCTGGTCTTGGTTGTCTCTCCGGAATGGAGCTCTGTTAAAGCGACGTTGCAGCGTTTTGAAAAAACAGGAGCTGGCTGGAAAGCCGTGGGATCCTCATGGCCAGTGACCTTGGGAAAAAATGGCTTACGGTGGGGGCGTGGTTTGCAGGGACCGGCTAGCCTGGGCCCCGCGAAAAGCGAATCTGACCGCACCGCACCGGCAGGGCTTTTCCGGATTGGACGAGCTTATGGCTATGCGCCCCACCCCCCGGCCGGTTGCCTCTGGCCCTATCAGCCGGTGACCGAAGACTGGTTCTGCGTCGATGATCCCAAGTCCCGGTCTTATAACCAGATCCTTCGTCTTGAGCCGGGGGCTCCGCGCGACTGGAAAAGCGCCGAAACCCTTCGGCGCAGCGATCACCTTTATACTTGGTTTCTAAACGTGGAGCAGAATTGGCCGGATGTGAAGGAGGCCTGCGGAAGCTGCATTTTTCTGCACGTTTGGAGGACTCCCGACTCGCCCACCGACGGATGCACGGCCATGGAAGAAAGCCGGATGGTTGAACTCTTGCGATGGCTTTCCCCGGAGGCGCACCCCTGCCTCGTCCAACTGCCGGAGGCGGTCTACCGCCCGCTCAAAGCCAAGGGGCTCTTACCCTAGCTCTCGAAACCCTTGGTGATTTTTTCAACGGCCTCCTCGGAAAGGCGCTTCAATCGTCCATCCAAGTCACCGGAGGTAAGCTTCTTGAGCGCGGGAACGACGCGCTCATCGCCGTGCTCGTGGAGAGCGCGCACCGCGGCAATTCGCACCAAAAGATAATCGTCTGAGGTCAGTTCCACCCAGCGTTTCCGCACACGCTCATCCGATCCTCCAATCTGAGCAAGACAACGAACGGCGGCCATCCGAAGCTTTTGCGACGCGCCGGCTCTCGTGTAGGAAAGGAGAAGCGGAATATATCCCCGCTCGGCCGTGGCGGCCAAGCCTTCGAGCGCCGAGGAGCGAATGACGTCGTTCCAGGAGTCCTGTTTCAGAGCCTTTCGCAAGAGCGAATCCGCGTTGGGATGGTGAAGCGCACCCAACGTCTTTAGAGCCTCGCCTTCTGCGAAGTAGCTCTTCTCGGCAGCGTACCGGCCGGCCACTTCGCGGGCCACATGGTGGCTCTTGAACGAGCGGAGCGCCGCATAAATTGTGCGCCGCACTTTGGGGTGCTCAACCTCCTCAAGCGCATGCAAGAGAAGAGCCGCTGCGTCCTCCGAGCGGAAACCTCCCAAGGCCATCGCGGCTTCGGCGCGCACGCCCCAGAAATCGTCGCGCAAAAGCGCCTGCCGGAGCGCATGGGCGGCTTCGGGACCCCCGATTCGTGAGAGAGCGCGCGCGGCTTCAATGCGCTGCAAGGGGCTTTTGGCGCGGGCCAGCTGGCGCGCCAGCATGGGCTCGGGCCGGGGGAAGTCCATCCTTTTCAAAATGGCGTTTTCAGGATCGAAGAGAACGAGCGCCGGTTCCGCCGGCAACTTGAAGCGGAACAAGTGCGATTTCTTCTCGATCGAAATCTTCTCCTGCCTTTCTCCACGCGGCGTCTCAAAAAGGATCTCCGTTTGGGCCGAAAAA
>Ga0207121_1048_pt1 | contig 25216 bp, 21 predicted proteins | sample Alteio_BWMinHeat_41_FD_153513 | JGI IMG/M metagenome (GOLD analysis project Ga0207121, IMG submission 153513) | Enriched cells from forest soil in Barre Woods Harvard Forest LTER site, Petersham, Massachusetts, United States -... | ecosystem: Environmental > Terrestrial > Soil > Temperate forest >... | reverse complement strand
AAGCATAATTTAGCAATAAGTAATCCAAAATTCGAATATTGGTTACTGTTACATTTTGAAAGTGGAGATGATGTTAAAAACACGAATGATTGTGTGAGGAGATTGCTTAGACATTTACCAAATTATACGAAAAGTAATATTGGTGTCAAAGAAATTAGAAGAGAAAATTGTAAGACGGCAGTACATAATGGAAAAAGAAAGCATGACACCGTAGAAGTTCTAGAAGGTAATTGTTCAACCGTGTATAAGTTACTCAATGAAATTCTTGAAGCAAACTAATACATTGACTAAATAACTACAACCCCCGCAATTGCCTTCTCGTTTCCGGGAAGAATAATCTTTTTTTGGATCGGACAATACTAAGCATAATGATGAATAGTGATAATAAATTGACAGCTAAGAGGATTCCTAAAGCAGCGGGGACGGTCAGGTGCCATTCGAGTAGGTAAAAGAATAAAATTGCGAGTGCTGAAATCCAGGTCGATGAAAGCACAATAAGAGAAAAGATAGCCAGAATGACTATCTTTACGAAGTTTCTACCACTTTCACGGGCTTCGATTTTTATTAAGGTAAAAACCTTGCTCGCAAGACTCATTATTGCAGGAATAGCGAACAATAACCTTAGTAAAAATTTAAAAGGAGGTTTTTTTTTCGCCATTCAACGCTCCATTACAATTAACGTGTCGTATGATGATGTTTCTTTTTGCGACGCATCGTTAATCCTAAGAACAAACCGGATAACATTGCGAGGCCTAACGCTTTAAATGGCTTTTCTGTGACATAGTCAGAAATGCTAGTCTGCAAATCTGATGATTTATCTTTCACATTTTCAAAAGATTCAGAAATCGCATTTCTTGCTTCGCCACGGACGTCATAAGCGGTAGTTGCAAGTAAGGCTTTCAATTTTTCTAAGTCGTTTTTGATGATATTTTGTTTCCTAGAGATGGTCTTATGCATATTTTTATCCTCCAGTGACCCTAAACGTGAATTATCACAAAGAAATTATAGCATAGAGAGAAAATTAGGTGTTGTAAAAAAAAAGAACTTATGTTTTTTAATTGTTTTTTATTTATTTAAATAAAGTTAAGGAAAAATTTTTCAGGATTGCTTAAGATAGCTAGTGCTCAAGCTGTCATGGGCATGTCGCAAAATATTGAAAGGATACCGCGTGAACACACCAAACCGTCCGTTAAATCGAAGACTCAGTTTCTGGATAGTGATTTTAATCATTGTTCTACTCATCTTTTTTATCCGACATATTCGGTCAAATGCAAATCGTGTGATTCCGCAAGCGACGCCATCTGTTGTGGTAGGGGAAGCAACTTTAAAAGATGTTCCTGTTTATCTTTCTGCAATTGGTACGGTTACCTCAATTAATTCTGTCACCGTTCGCACACAGATCAATGGACAATTGATTCGCGTGTTATTTACGGAAGGTCAGATGGTCAAAAAAGGTGATTTGCTTGCAGAAATTGATCCGCGTCCTTATGAAGCGCAACTCAAACAATATCAAGGTCAGTTAGAACGTGACACAGCACTTTTGGCCAATTCGCAATTAGATTTACAACGTTATCAAACACTATGGAAACAAGATTCTGTTGCGAAACAAACGCTAGATACGGAAGCAGCCACCGTTCAACAAAATGAAGGCATTGTAAAAATCGATCAGGGATTAATTGAAAGTACGCAAGTGAATTTAACGTATTGTCGAATTACTTCACCCATTGATGGACGAGTGGGTTTGCGGTTGGTGGATCCAGGTAATTACGTGCAGGTTTCTGATGCGACAGGGATTGCGGTTATTACGATGACGCATCCGATTAACGTGGTATTTACCATTCCTGAAGATGATGTGCAAGTAGTGCTTGAAAAATTAAATGCCAAAATTCCCTTGACGACCTTAGCTTTTGACCGGATGCAAAAAAAATTATTGGGAACAGGCCAGTTGCTTACCATGGATAATCAAATTGATACCACAACTGGCACGGTAAAATTAAAATCAGTATTTAAAAACGATAATAATCTTTTATTTCCTAATCAGTTTGTCAATATTAAATTGCTCATCGATACGTTGAAAAAGGCCACTGTCATTCCAACCGCCGCCGTTCAACAAGGAATAAACGCACCTTTCGTTTATATTCTCCGCACTGACGGAACGGTAAAAATGCAAAACATCCAAAAAGGTCCGACAGAAGATAATGATACCGTCGTGAAATCGGGTGTAAGTCCAGGAGAAAAAGTGGTAGTCGAAGGCGCAGACAAATTAACAGACGGCGCAACAGTTACGGTTGGAAGCCAATGAGTCCATCCCGCATATTTATTTTGCGACCCATTGCAACATCGCTCATTATGATTGCGTTATTTTTAGCGGGATTGTTGGCTTATCATTTGTTACCGGTATCATCGCTTCCTGAGGTGGATTATCCCACCATTCAAGTCACCACATTTTATCCAGGTGCGAGTCCAAGCGTGATGGCAACGTCAGTGACTGCACCGTTGGAACGTCAATTTGGCCAAATGCCCGGTTTGGATCAGATGACATCGACCAGTAGCAGTACATCGTCGGTGATTGTTTTACAGTTTGATTTAAGTTTGAGTCTGGATGTTGCAGAGCAAGAAGTGCAAGCCGCCATCAATGCCGCAACGACATATTTACCCGTTGATTTACCCAATCCTCCGATTTACAGCAAAGTGAATCCCGCCGATGTGCCGGTTATGACATTGGCTTTGACGTCAAATAGTATGCCGTTGACGCTGGTGCAAGATTTTGCAGATACCAGACTCGCACAAAAAATTTCGCAATTAACCGGTGTCGGCCTTGTTAGTTTAAGTGGCGGACAACGTCCTGCGGTGAGAGTGACAGTGAACGCGGATGCGCTTGCGTCATATCAACTCAACTTAGAAGATTTACGAACGGCGATTAATAATGCCAACGTGAATGCAGCGAAGGGAAGTTTTGACGGACCGTTTTTATCTTATATTATTAATTCGAACGATCAATTACTGACGAGCGATGAATATCGCCCATTGATCATTGCATACAAAAATAATGCACCCATTCGTTTATCCGATATCGCGACTGTCCAAGATGGTGCGCAAGATGTAAAGCTCGCTGCGTGGATGAATATGACCCCCGCCGTGATTATGAATATTCAACGGCAACCGGGTGCGAATGTGATTGCCGTTTCTGATCGCATTAAAAAATTATTAACTCAATTAAACGCGGCCATTCCATCGTCGATCCATATTGATGTGCTTGCTGATCGTACGAATACCATTCGCGCATCGGTAAAAGAAGTACAATTTGATTTAATGCTTTCAGTTGTACTGGTGGTTTTGGTGATATTTTTGTTTTTACGAAATTTATCGGCGACCGTTATTCCGAGTGTCGCGGTGCCGCTTTCTTTGATTGGTACCTTTGGCGCAATGTATCTCTTGGGATTTAGTTTAAATAATTTAACGCTAATGGCGTTGACCATTGCGGCAGGTTTTGTGGTCGACGATGCGATTGTCATGATTGAAAATATTTCTCGTTATGTCGAAAACGGTGAAAAACCACTAGAAGCAGCCTTAAAAGGTGCAAAACAAATTGGTTTTACGATTATGTCCTTAACCGTTTCTTTGATCGCGGTTCTCATTCCATTACTTTTCATGAGTGATGTCATCGGCCGTTTATTTCGTGAATTTGCGATGACATTATCCGTTGCCATTTTACTTTCTGCATTTGTGTCGTTAACGTTGACGCCCATGATGTGCGCGCGCATGCTGCATCACCGCGCACGTACCGAACTCAGTCGTTTCGAACAACAATCCGCAGATTTTTTTGATCGTATTTTGGAAGCTTATAAAAAATCCTTACAAATCGTATTGGCGCATCAACCTTTAACTTTAATCATTGCAGTGGTCACACTCGTGATTACATTGCTATTATTTGTCCTGATTCCCAAAGGTTTTTTCCCCATTCAAGATACTGGTTTTATTCAGGGGATTTCTGACGCCAATCAATCGATTTCCTTCACTGAAATGTCCAAAAAACAAGAAGCGCTCGCGAACGTGGTTTTGAAAGATCCGGCCGTTTTAAATTTGTCTTCTTTTATCGGTATTGATGGGACGAATGCGACATTGAATACCGGCCGTTTTCTTATTGCGTTAAAACCTTTAGCAGAACGCGATGTCAGTGCCAGTGAAGTGATTCGTCGTTTAGAACCGGAATTGCAAAAAATATCCGGTGCAACGTTATATATGCAACCCGTTCAGGACTTGACGATTGATACGCGTATTAGTCGTACGCAGTATCAATATAGCTTAGGTTCGCCTAATGCAGATGACGTCACCAAATGGACGAATAAGTTAATGGATACCATTCGTAATGAATATCCATTTCAAGATGTCGCAAGCGATGAACAAAATGGTGGATTACAAACGAATATTTTGATCGATCGAGATACGGCGTCACGATTCGGGATTTCGATGAATCTCATTGATAATACGTTGTATGATGCGTTTGGGCAGCGATTGATTTCAACATTGTTTACGCAGCGAAATCAATATTACGTTGTGATGGAAGCATTACAAAGAGGACCGGATGCTTTAAAAAATCTTTATATTAATACAACAGCATTGGGAAAAGTGCCGTTGAGTGCAATCGCAGAAGTGACAGAATCTGTCGGCCCCATCGTGTTCAATCGGCAAAATCAATTTCCGGTGGCGACACTTTCTTTTAATCTGCAAAAAAATGCCGCGTTAGGCGATGCAATTCATGCGATGGATGCCGCCAAACAAAAAATCGGTATCCCTGATAGCATCAATGCAGGATTTGAGGGAGCCGCGAAAATTTTTCATGGTTCTTTAAGCAACGAAGCATGGTTAGTACTCGCCGCCATTATTGTGGTTTATATTGTGCTTGGGGTCTTGTATGAAAGTTATATTCATCCCATAACCATTTTATCGACCCTTCCTTCCGCATGCATGGGTGCACTCCTCGCATTATTGTTGACGAATAATGCGCTGACCGTCATTGCGTTGATTGGGATTATTTTGCTGATTGGTATTGTGATGAAAAATGCGATTATGATGATTGATTTCGCATTAGAACAAGAACGTCAGTACGGTAAAAATGCCTTTGATGCAATTTTTGAAGCGTGTATTTTACGTTTTCGCCCCATTTTGATGACGACGATGGCGTCAATGTTTGGTGCTTTTCCTTTGGCGTTTGGTTCTGGCATGGGAGCGGAACTGCGTCGACCTTTAGGGATTGCGATCATTGCGGGCTTGATGGTAAGTCAATTACTCACGCTTTATACGACACCTGTCATTTATCTCGCATTCGATAAAATGGCGCGAAAATTCAATGCCTTTCGTTTGCAATGGATGACACCGAGGGCGCATGAATGAGTTTGTCTTCGCCATTTATTCATCGTCCCATTGCTACTACTTTATTAGCCATGGGTCTTGCCATTGCGGGGATTGTGGCTTTTTATCTCTTACCCGTTTCATCGCTGCCTGAAATTGATTTTCCAACCATCACAGTCACAGCAACGCTCCCAGGTGGTAGTCCGGAAACGATGGCAACTTCCGTCGCAACACCTCTGGAGCGTCAACTCGGTCGCATTGCGGGCATTACACAATTGACCTCGAGTAGCACGTTGGGAATAACCGCTATTACCATCCAATTTGATTTAACACGTGATATTGATGGCGCAGCGTCCGATGTACAGGCTGCGATCAACGCCGCGAGCGGCCAATTGCCTTCCAATTTACCGAGCAATCCCACTTATCGCAAAGTAAATCCTGCCGATGCACCGATTTTAATTCTTGCGATGACCTCGAAGATTTATTCCACGGGACAATTGTACGACTATGCTTCCACTATTTTGGCGCAATCTTTGTCGCAAGTGAATGGCGTAGGACAAGTGTTGGTGGGTGGAAGCTCATTGCCGGGGGTTCGCGTCGAATTAAATCCTCTCGCATTAAATAATTATGGAATTAGTTTGAATACGGTAAAAGACGTATTGCAAAACGCGAATTCTAATCGCCCTAAAGGACATTTATCCCAAGGTACGACAACATCTGAAGTGTCGACCAATGATCAACTACTCACTGCGAGTGAATATCGTCCACTCATTATTCGATATCAAAACAACAATCCGGTGCGTATCGGTGATGTGGCAACCGTGACGGACTCTGTTGAAAATGTGAGAAATGCAGGACTCGCCAATGGTAAACCTGCTGTGATGCTGGTGTTGTTTAAACAACCCGGTGCAAATGTGGTGTCGACGGTGGATCGTGTCTTTGCCGCACTTCCTTTTTTGAAAGCCACCATTCCGAGCGCCATTGATATTACGGTGGCAATGGATCGTACGACGACGATTCGTGCGTCATTACATGATGTCGAGTTCACGTTAGTTATCGCGATTATGTTGGTGATTTTTGTTGTGTATCTTTTTTTAGGAAATTTACGCTCCATGTTAATTCCCAGTGTGGCAGTGCCATTGTCATTACTGGGAACTTTTGGTGTGATGAAATTAATGGGTTATACACTCGATAATTTATCGCTGATGGCGTTAACGATTTCGACCGGATTTGTGGTCGATGACGCGGTGGTTGTCTTAGAAAATATTACTCGACACATGGAAGATGGCATGAAACCCCTCGATGCCGCGTTGCGAGGCGCGAAAGAAGTGGGTTTCACCGTTGTATCCATGAGTCTTTCTTTGATTGCAGTTTTTATTCCCATCTTGTTAATGGGTGGAATTGTCGGACGATTATTTCGTGAATTTGCGATTACTTTATCTGCAGCGATTTTAGTGTCTTTACTCGTGTCCCTCACGGTCACACCCATGATGTGTGCTTATTTATTAAAAAAAGAATCGAAGACGAAAGACCATATTTTTACACGTGGTTTTAATCGAATGCATGGTTTTTACGAAAAAACTTTACAAATTGCATTGCGCCATCCAAAGCTCATGTTATTTATTACGTTGTTTGCAATTATTTTAAATATATTTTTATTTGTGATTGTCCCAAAAGGATTTTTTCCGCAACAAGATACCGGACGAATTATCGCGCAAATTCAAGCAGATCAAGATATTTCTTTTCAAGCGATGGTAAAAAAATTAAAAAACTTCGTGGATATTGTGACAAATGATCCTGCGGTTTCGAATGTGGTCGGTTTTATCGGGGGTGCGGGGGGAAGTACGACAAATTCAGGATCTGTTTTTATTTCTTTGAAATCATTGAACGAAAGAAGTTTGTCGGTAAATAAAGTCATTGATCGTTTGCGACAATCATTATCGGGAGTCACCGGGGCCACTTTGTACATGCAAGCCGCGCAAGATTTGTCAGTGGGTGGGCGAGTGGGAAATGCGCAGTATCAATATACGTTAACCGCCGATAGTTTAAAGGAATTAAATCAATGGACACCGCGCGTACTGGATTCCGTAAAAACTTTACCTGGCATCGTTGATGTGAATAGCGATCAATTGACGCATGGGTTACAAGCATTTGTATCAGTTGACCGCGATAATGCCTCACGTTTAGGCATTGATATGCAGGATGTCGATAGCACTTTGTATAATGCCTTTGGTCAAGCGCAAGTGTCTTTAATGTATCGCTCGCTCAATCAATATCATGTGGTAATGGAAGTCGCCCCCGAATTTTGGCAATCGCCCGAAACGTTAAAAGTGATTTACGTGCCAGCGGCAAATGGCAAGTTAGTTCCTTTATCTGCGTTTGCGGATTTTGCTCCTTCGAATACTTTATTGTCAGTCAATCATCAAGGTCAGGCGCCAGCGGCGACGATTTCTTTTAATTTAGGGCCGGGGGTGGCGTTAGGCGATGCGGTTAAAAATATTACGGAAGGCATGAAGAAAATGCATTTACCCGAAACCGTGCTGAGTTCTTTTCAGGGTACGGCGCAAGCATTCCAAGAGTCACTTGCCAATGAAGGCATTTTAATTTTAGCTGCATTGGTTGCGGTATATATCGTGCTTGGCATATTGTATGAAAGTACCATTCATCCATTGACTATTCTTTCTACTTTGCCATCAGCCGGTGTGGGAGCGTTATTAGCCTTGCTGATTACGCGAATTGACTTTAGTATCATTGCATTGATTGGTCTGATTCTATTAATCGGAATTGTTAAGAAAAACGCCATTATGATGATTGATTTTGCGATTGAAGCGAAGAGAGTTGAGAACAAATCGCCAATGGATGCGATTTACCAAGCCGCTATCTTGCGTTTTCGTCCCATCATGATGACGACGCTTGCTGCGATGTTCGGTGCTTTTCCTTTAGCTTTCGGAATGGGAATCGGTTCTGAATTGCGTCGACCGTTAGGCGTTGCCATCATTGGCGGATTATTGTTAAGCCAATTATTAACGCTTTATACGACTCCCGTGATTTTTTTAATGTTAGAAAAAGTGGGTCAGTGGCGGTGGTGGCCTTTTGCAAGAAGAGGGACGGCATGAGAAAAGTTTTAATGACAGCTTTTTTTCTTTTTCTGACCTCCTGCACCGCGGTCGGTCCCGACTATGTAAAACCCAAAGTTTCGGTTCCTTTAAAATATAAAGAAGCACCCCCTGGTTTCAAAATGGCTGCCCCCAAAGACGCTTGCGACCGAGGTCCATGGTGGGAAATTTTTAACGATCCCTACCTCAATCGTCTGATGAGAAAATTAGAAATCAGCAATCAAAATATCGCCCAAGCGATCGCCAACTATACCAATGCGCGCGCATTATTGGGCGAAGCACGCGCTTCATATTTTCCACAAATATCGTCGACTGTCGATTTGACTCGACAAAAACAAGGCTCGGGTTCTTCTTCATTCATCAGTAGCTCCGGTTCAACCGGAACGGTGTCCACGGGTGCTTCCACAGGGGGGACTATTTCCACATTCCACACTGTAAATATTGATGCCTCATGGGAAATAGATTTGTGGGGAGCCATTCGTCGGAATGTTGAATCGAATGCGGATGCAGCGCAAGCGAGTTACGCGCAAATTATTGTTGCAAAATTATCTGCTGAAGCATCGTTGGCACAATTTTATTTTCAATTACGTGCACTCGATCGCGATCAGCAAATTTTGGATGATACCGTCACTTCATATAAACAATTTTTGCAATTAACGAAAAATCGTTACAACTCTGGCGTCGTATCGAAAAGTGATGTCGTACAAGCGGAAAGCCAATTAGAAACTGCGCAATCGCAAGCAATTGCGAATAAAATTACGCGCGAACAAACCGAACATGCCATTGCCGTTCAGATGGGAATTCCGCCCGCGAATCTTTCGATTCCATTTGCGCCATTGACGGCAAAACCTCCTGCTATTCCTGGCGCAGTTCCAACCGAATTATTAGAACGTCGTCCGGATATTGCCGCAGCAGAACGGCAGATGGCATCAGCGAATGCACAGATTGGTGTCGCAATTTCTGCATTTTTTCCATCGCTCACTATTTTTGGCAATGGTAATTATACGCATCAAAACTTTTCGCGTTGGCTTTCACTTCCTGGCGCAGGTTGGTCCCTTACCGGTGAGCTTGCGCAAATATTATTTGACGGCGGTTTGCGAAAATCACAAATCATTGCGGCTAAAGCTACCTATGCTGCAAATGTGGCAGCTTATAAACAAACGGTGTTATCGGCTTTTCAAGAAGTCGAAGATAATTTGTCATCACTTTATATTTTGCAAAAACAAGAAGTGGTAGAAGAGCGTGCTTATCAAAGTGCAAAAACTTCTTTGGAGCTTATCACGAATCAATACAAAGCGGGTACTGTCGATTATACCACTGTTATTACCGCACAAAATGCTGCATATACTGCTGAAAAAACTGCAGCAGATATTATCGGCCAAGAAATGGTTGCTGCGGTGTTACTGATTAAAGCGTTAGGTGGTGGTTGGGATTCAAGGGCGATGTGTTTATCTGCAAAACCTCTTTAAATAAGGAATTTGAGCATGGATGAATCGAAAAAAACGCGTGACATCATCGATCAAGCATCAATTGAATCTTTTCCTGCAAGTGATCCGCCGAGTTTTGCAGGACACGAACCCGATGGAAATGAACGGAAAGAACATCATACCAAAAAATTGCAGTTGGAATACTCAAATAAAGTGGAAGCGGTACTCGAGGTTAACGGTAAAAAATATCATTACTTTAGCTTGAAAAAAGCGACTGATGCGGGATTAAAAGATATTCATAAACTACCTTTCACTTTGAAAATTTTACTCGAAAATTTATTGCGCCACGAAGATGGCATTACCGTCAATGCAGATGATATTCGAGGATTGATGGAATGGCTAAAAAATAAAACTTCAGATCAAGAAATTGCTTATCGTCCTGCGCGAGTTTTAATGCAGGATTTTACGGGTGTTCCTGCGGTTGTCGATTTAGCCGCGATGCGCGCGGCGGTAAAAAAACTAGGTGGTAATCCAGAAAAAATTAATCCGCATTCCGCGGTCGATCTTGTAATTGATCATTCGATCATCGTCGATCAATTTATTGCGAAAGATGCTTTTGAAATTAATGCAAAAATGGAAATGGAACGTAATTATGAGCGCTATGAATTTTTGCGTTGGGGGCAACATGCGTTTCAAAATTTTCGAGTGGTCCCACCCGACACCGGCATTTGCCATCAGGTGAATTTAGAATATCTTGCGAAAACCATTTGGTCTCAAGATAAAAATGGTAAAAAATACGCTTTTCCAGACACTTTGGTGGGTACCGATAGTCACACAACGATGATTAATGGATTGGGGGTTTTAGGCTGGGGGGTGGGTGGTATTGAAGCCGAAGCGGCGATGTTAGGTCAGCCTATTTCGATGCTCATTCCAGAAGTGATTGGTGTCAAAGTCACCGGACAATTAAAAGAAGGCGTGACCGCGACAGATTTAGTATTAGTGGTGACACATTTATTACGAAAAAAAGGTGTCGTGGGTAAGTTCGTCGAATTTTTTGGACCGGGACTTCTCGATTTATCCATTGCGGATCGTGCAACCATTGGCAATATGTCGCCAGAATACGGTGCGACATGCGGATTTTTCCCCATTGATGATGCAACCCTTGAATATTTACGCTTAAGCGGCCGAGATAATGAAACGATTTCCCTCGTGGAAGCTTACGCGAAAGCGCAAGATTTATGGCACGATCCTAAAGCGTATCATGCCGTTTTTACGGACATTGTTGAATTGGATCTTTCCGCAGTGAAACCTTCTTTAGCAGGCCCCAAACGTCCGCAAGATCACGTCCTACTCAAAAATTTACCCGACGCTTTTCAGCCATTAATGGAAAAAGTCGCTGATAAAGATAAAGCATTTGCAACATCTGAAAATTTTTCAATGCATCATGGCGATGTGGTGATTGCGGCGATTACGAGTTGTACGAATACCTCTAATCCAAGTGTACTGATTGCGGCGGGTTTACTTGCGAAAAATGCTTCAGAAAAAGGTTTGACGCGAAAACCATGGGTCAAAACTTCTTTCGCACCGGGATCGCAAGTCGTGACAAAATATTTAGAAAAATTGGGTTTGCAAAAATCGTTAGATGCGCTTGGGTTTACGTTAGTGGGTTACGGATGCACGACTTGTATTGGGAATTCTGGACCTTTACCGCCCGCGGTTTCCAAAACGATTAATGATAATGATCTCATTGTTTCAGCGGTTTTATCAGGTAATAGAAATTTCGAAGGACGAATTCATCCTGAGGTGAAAGCGAATTGGTTAGCTTCTCCGCCACTGGTGGTGGCCTTTGCATTGACGGGTACGGTGAATATTAATTTAGAAAAAGATCCAATTGGTCTGGATAAAAAGGGGGAGCCGGTTTATTTAAAAGATATTTGGCCGAAAAATAGCGAGATTGATGAACGTATCAAAAAAATCACGCAAGAAATGTTTCATGAAACCTATGCCAAAATTTTTGATGGTTCGGACGAATGGCGTTCCATGAAAATCCCCAATTCAAAAACCTATGAATGGCAACCGACGTCGACTTATATACAAGAGCCACCATTTTTTGAAGGCATGGGATTACATCCTGAAAAAGTTTCAGATATTCACGCTGCGCGAGTTTTAGCGATTTTAGGCGATAGTATTACGACCGATCACATTTCACCGGCGGGTTCTTTTAAAGCAAATAGTCCGGCAGGCAAATATTTACTTTCCAAAAATATCGCGGAAAAAGACTTTAATTCCTACGGTTCAAGACGTGGTAATCATGAAGTGATGATGCGCGGTACTTTTGCGAATATTCGTTTACGAAACGAAATGGTGCCTGAAGTTGAGGGTGGATTTACGAAAAATGTGTTAACTGGTGAAGTATTAAGTATTTTTGATGCCGCGATGCAATATAAAAAAAAGAAAATTCCATTAATTGTTATTGCAGGAAAAGAATATGGTTCAGGATCTTCGCGAGATTGGGCCGCAAAAGGGCCTAAATTATTAGGTGTGGTTGCAGTGATTGCAGAAAGTTTCGAGCGTATTCATCGTTCCAATTTAATTGGCATGGGAATTTTGCCGTTGGAATTTACGAATCATGAAACGAGAAAAACGTTGAAACTGACTGGACTTGAAAAAATAGATATTTTGAATCTGGGTTCACAAATAAAACCACGCACGAAAATTGAAGCTTTGGTACATCGCGAAGATGGATCGAAATCTATTGTTATTTTGCAATCGCGCATTGATACATTAACTGAAATGGAATACTACAAAAATGGCGGTATTTTGCAGCATGTGATTAGGGGGATGTTGGGGTAGTGGGCGCAGAAACGCCCCCTCACCCGCCGCACGAAAAGCACGTGCGTCGACCTCTCCCACAAGGGGAGAGGTGCAATAAGTTAACCTCTCCCCTTGTGGGAGAGGTCGGCGCGCTCTTTGCGACGGGTGAGGGGGCGATTATGCAATCACGCCTTGTCAAAGAGGGTTTAGGTAAACAGGTCTAACGTGAGGGGATAATGATGAAATTTATCTTACGATGCTTTTTGCTATTTGCTATCTCTTTTCCCACATTTGCTTGGAATACACTTGGACACATGGTGGTTGCAAATATTGCGTACGCTTATCTCGAACCTTTACAACGTGAAAGAGTAGATAAAATCGTCAAGGATTTTTCAAAAGAATATTCCAGTTATAATACCTTTAATCAATTAGCAACCTGGCCCGATAGTTTGCATTCTCAAAAAGTGGAAACTTTTACGCATTGGCATTACATTGATATTCCCTTTAGCACAGACGGCACTCCACTTAAAAATATTTCCGATACTGATAATATCATTTGGGCAATTCAACTAATTAAACCAATCGTCGAAAATTACCGAGCAAATTATTACGAACGCGCGCGCTTTCTTGCGTTTTTAGAGCATTTAGTCGGAGATATTCATCAACCGTTACATACGACCGCAAGAATTTCTGCAACTTATCCCGATGGTGATCAAGGAGGGAATTTATATTCTGTGAAATATCCCGTAACAAAACCACAAACCATTTCCTTGCATAAATTATGGGATCAAGGTTTTGATTTATTTGCCATGGATGCAACGCCTGAAAATGTTGCAATGTTAAGTACGATGATTACGGCGAATTATCCAAAAAGTTATTTTGGTGAAAAAGTTAATGAACAAAATCCTGTAGTATGGGGCGAGGAGGGTTTTGCACTCTCGACTGGTTTTGTTTATTCAACACCTGAAAAAATGGTCCCCGATGCAGCTTATATTGCAACAGGAACCGAAATGGTGAAACAACAAATTGCATTGGCAGGGTATCGATTGGCGAATGTGTTGAATGAGTTGTTAAAAGACGCGTGAATTAATGCCCCCTTTGAGAAAGCGTTGTTGCATAATTAGAAGTTTTGTCATGCCAGCCGAGCGTAGCGAGAGGTGGTATCCAGTGGGCACATAGCGAAGCCTCTTGGATGCCTGCCAGCTTGCTTAAAGGTGGCATAAAAGCATGCTGGCATGACAGTGGAGACCTCTTATCTCCTATAAGTCCCCATGACCCTCGCCATCCCCACCGTATGCGTTGCTATAATTCCTTGTACTTCACTTACTTCAATGGGTATGGGTGTATCGAGGTTAATGGTTGTATTCAGCGCATAAAGGGTAAAAAAGTAATGATGCATTTGACCAGGCGGAGGGCAAGGGCCATCGTATTCCTTTTTTTTCCAACTATTTTTAATCATGGCGCTATTAGCTGGAATTTGATTTTCACTGATATCACGAACATTGGCGGGAATATTTACAAGAATCCAATGATACCAGGTTCCTGTTGGCGCGCCGGGATCTTCAGCAATCAATACAAAAGATTTTGTATCTGGCGGCGCATTAACCCATGTAAAGGGTGGAGATTTATTTTGTCCTTCACAAGTGTAATTTTTGGGTATGTTATTGCCGTTTTTGAAAGAAGAAGAAAACAGACCGAGGTCGGTTGCCATCACGCTGTTTATCCAACAACAAATGAATAGCCAAAGATATCGCATATTTTTCCCTAAAAAATGAAACAATAGCATATATTTAAAGTCTGTGTCATGCCAGCATGCTTTAAGCTGGCATCCAGATAAGCCCTGCTGGATGCCAGCTTAAAGCATGCTGGCATGACAGTATTAGGCGAACAATTTCATTTTATCTGTGGATGAAACTGATTTTTCATTGCGTCTTTTTCTTTTCGAGGCATTTTAAACAATCTGCTATGTTTTCCTTGATAGACACCAGATTTTTTTCCATGATCTTTTCTCTGATTATCGAGATGATCAATAGTATAAGCTTTGGCGTTATCATCTAAGAATTCAGAAGCGTCAATGATGCCGGAGGTAATCAATTCAACAGACTTTTTTTCTTTAATACCCTGTTCATCTTGCTCAATGGGTTTAAGTTCTTTGCTGCGCATTAATTCCGAAGTGGGGATGAGTAATGTTTTCAGTAATGGGGAGTCAGGCGTAATGTTACGCTTGCAATATACAGTTTTTTTTGCTGGAATCTATTTGAATTAAGCTTATATATTCCTGTAGCGCTTCAAGCAAAGTATGAATGCGGGTTTCATCTTTATCGAGCTGGTCGTCTAAATTATATTTTGCGTTATCCCTAAATTTTTTTCGTATACGATATTCCCCCAAGGAAAGATTGTAAGCGAGATCTTGCAGTAAACACTTTAAAAAAGTAGTAATGACGCGTTGCTCTTCTTCTGGTATTTCTTCAAGATGTAATTTATTAAAAGCAGGCGCATGATTATTAAATAATGTTGTAACTTTTCGAACATTTTCATATATGACAGTCGAAGCTAATTTGCTATCGTCTGAGGTAGAAAGAAAACCAGGGTTTTTCTTTTTTTCATTTTCGAGAGAAGCCTCATCATCCGTCGCGGGATCCTTCGGATAAGCTAACGCTGTTGCAGATTCTGAACCATTTTTCTTAACCCCGTCGTCCCGCGACTTGTTCGCGGGATCCAGTGGCAGGATGTATGCAGCTCTGGATCCCGCGAACAAGTCGCGGGACGACGAGTTATAAGCTGCAAAACGATGGTTAGAAATCTGCAACGGCGTCACATCGGGGATGGGACTTTGCTTTTTTTCGTCATCATTTTTGTTCCTTAAGCGCGCCATTTGTCTTTCATAATATTCAATATCTCTTTCTAATTTTCTTGTTCGCTCTGTTGAAAGAGGGGTGGTTATTTCTTTGGATTCTTCGTCTGATTCAGTTTCGGTAGATTGATCGTTAGGTTTCTTTTTCTTGAGATCGATTTGAATTCTTTTTTGTAGTTCTTGAATGGATTCTATTTTAGTTTTGATGAGATTAATAATACCTATTAAAATATTAAGATTTTCGTCAGTGGCGGAGTTTTTTATTTTCAGAACTTTTTTCTGAAGATTAATGGGATGTTCAATGTTCGATTCATTAGTAATGAATTTATATTTCTTCAATAATTTTTCGTTTATGTTTTTAGATTCCTTTTCAGAAAAAGGAGTTTTCAATTTTTCATATAATTCAAAATAGTTTTTAAATAATTTTTCTGCATCAATTACATTTTGATTAAATATTTTTTCAAATTCTTTTACGGTATTATTTACTGGAGCTTCTGAAGTTACGGTTACAGATTTTTCAGGTAATTTTTTGGTAGTAGGTTTTACTGCAGGTTTATTTTCGGCGGATTTTTTTAGAATTTCCGATTCTTTGGCTAATGTTTCCTCAAACCATTTTTTGAAAGATTCACAACTTCGACTTGCTTTTTTTAATTTAGCAGCAGCTCTTGACTTAACATGTATATTAAAATCTTTGATTATTTGGGGTCTATATTGTTGTAGTTTAATTGAATCAAGTCCATAGATATTACGGCGAGCAACAATAAATTGATCGATGAGTACTTTAACCTCTTCATCCAATTTGGGAGTATCCACCATTTGATTGATAAATTGTGTTTTGATTTTAACAAACTGTTTTGGTTTCATGTTACGAGGTTTTTTTACTGTTATTAACTGATTTTTAAGAAATTGTTTAAAACCATTATCAAATTCTTTTAACAGCATTTCCTCTAGCTCTACATTTCCTAGCGGAGATATTTTTCGGTTAAATTTTGAGCTAAATTGATTGAAAAGATATAAACCAGCGAAACCTGCTAAACCTGCAAAACTTGCAGCTAGCATTAGATAATTCATAATTTTATTTAAAAAAATAAGAAATTCCAAATCAAAGGAATTTTGGTTATGGCTTTGCATATATACTTTCCAATAAAAACAGAATGTGCGCGATTTTATCATTGATTAATTTAATGTTCAATAAATAATCTTTTTTGAGGTGAGGTTTTGTGTTCTGGATTCAAAATTTGACATGCGTTAATATGAAAATAAGATAAGTGAGGTGAAGAATGACCCACAAAATACCATCAAAATATACTGCGAAACCAACGGCTAAAGATGGTTTGGTGCATTATACGGCGGATGAAAATCGCATCTGGTGCGATTTAATGACTCGGCAAATTCCCATCGTCCAAAAAAATGCATGCCCTGAATATTTGCATGGCATTCAATTATTAAATTTCCCAAATGATCGTATCCCGCAATGTGACGAAATATCAAAAGTGTTATATGACGCGACGGGTTGGCAGCTCGAACCCGTGCCTGCGCTGATTCCATTCGAGCGTTTTTTCCATTTATTAGCCAGTCGGAAATTTCCCGCAGCAACTTTTATTCGACGACGTGATGAATTAGATTATTTAGAAGAGCCCGATATTTTTCACGAAGTTTTTGGGCATTGTCCTTTGTTAACTAACAAAGCCTATGCCGGTTTCACCGAAATGTATGGAAAATTAGCGTTAAATGCATCGAGCGAAGATCGCGCAATGCTTGCAAAATTATATTGGTTTACGATCGAGTTTGGATTAATTCAAACATTGCAAGGCGTGCGCGTGTATGGGGGTGGAATTCTTTCTTCGGCAAATGAAACGATTTATGCTTTAGAAAGTGATGTGCCGATACGAAAATCTTTTGATGTCATGGAAGTGTTACGTACTCCTTATCGCATTGATATCATGCAACCGATATATTTTATCATCGAAAATTTTGATGTATTATTTGAGTTGATTGATTTGGATCTTATTCAATTCGTCAAAAAAGCACGCCAATTAGGCATGCACCAGCCGCTATATTCAAACGATTAAGAGGGTTTTATGACAGAGTTACGAACAATCCGTTGTGTGGGATGCGAAGGTGGCGTTCCGCCATTGTCACCCGATGAAGTATTAGGTTTTTTGAAAGAATTAAAAGATTGGAAAGTAAGTTCGGATGCTAAATCAATACACAAAAGATTCGAATTCAAAAATTTTTATAAAACCATGGCTTTTGTCAATGCCATTGCATGGATTGCCAATCAAGAAAATCATCATCCTGATTTACGCGTTGGATTTAATTATTGCGAAGTTGAATATACGACACATGCGATTGATGGATTATCTAAAAATGATTTCATTTGCGCGGCGAAGGTGGATGGGTTGGAGGATTTAAAATAATCCATACGTGTGCTTGATGAGTTCAGAGTTTATGATTACACCTCAACAATAATTTTTTACAATAATGAGGTGTTAATATGAGTTCATCACGAGATATAAATAATAAACAACAAGAAAGAATAGAAAAGTATTGTAGAACTCAATCGCGACCATATAAATATGCAGGTCATGCATTCGCGCTTGCTGCGGGCTGGCAGTTTGGGTCAGGTAAATTTGCAGCCGGCTTTGGGTTTTTCTCGGGTGCGATAATTAGCTCTCTTGTAGAAACCAGCACATTTGAGAGGTGTGTTAAAGATGAATCAAGTTATGGAAGATCAAAGCCATAGCCGAATCGTGGATCGTGCGGCGGGTGAGGGGGCGGTAAACTTTCAAAAAACCCTCACCCCAACCCTTCTCCCCCATAAGCGCTAACCTAAGGATGTAAAGCCCAGGTTCAAGTTGTATACTTTGTTTCGAAAATTCGAAAATTGGACAAGGTATACGGATTGTGGATGTTAAGATAATCAAGGATGACTGGCAAGCATTACTTAGAATGTTGCCCAGCAATTGGCGTCAACTAGCGAAAGAAACCGGCGCAATCAACAGACAACTCAGAAATTTCGATGATGAAGAAGGCATATTAAGATTATTGTTTCTGCATCTTGCAAATGGCTATTCCTTACGAGAAACCGTTACCCGAGCAAAAGCAGCTGGTCTAACAAATATAAGTGATGTAGCGCTATTGAAACGTTTGAGATGTTCAGAGAAATGGTTAAAAGAACTAAGTATAGCGTTACTAAGAGAACGAGGCACACAACTTTCGACAGATCAATATTCTACAAAAATTAATTTAAAATTAGTGGATGGAACGCTTGTTAAAGAACCAGGAAAAACAGGGAGTCAATGGCGAATTCATTATAGTTTACGACTACCTTCTCTAGAGTGTGATTATTTTAAGTTAACTTCTTCCGAAGGAAATAATACGGGGGAATCTTTTAAACAATTTCCGGTACGGAAAAATGACTGTATTGTAGGAGATAGAGGCTATTCTACGTTTCAAGGAATTATTTATTTGCATCAAAAAGAAGCCTATTCTCTTGTTAGAGTGAACAGTTCTACTTTAACTTTTTATACTAAGGGAGGTAAGGTTTTTTATCTATTAGAGCATATTAGTGTATTAGAAAAAGCTTATCAGGCAGGTGAATGGGAAATTTACCTAAAAGATACGGATAACCAGATAGTTGAAGGCAGATTGTGTGTAATTCGTAAAAATGATACTGCGGCAGAAATTGCGATAAAAAAAATAATAAAGGAAGCGCGCAAACGACAAAGAACAATAAAAAAAGAAACTCTTGAATACGCAAAATACATAATTATATTTACCACATTACCATCAGAATATCCATTGGAAGTCATATTGGAATGGTATCGGTTGCGTTGGCAAGTTGAGCTTGCTTTTAAACGATTAAAATCGTTAATACACTTGGGACATTTACCTAAATATGATGAAACCAGCTCACGGGCCTGGTTGTATGGCAAACTTTTAATAGGATTGCTCACAGAGAAGTTAATGAGCTACGCAAGCTCTTTTTCCCCCAGTGGATATTGGTTATGAAGGAAAAAGACGTAGTTATTGGCGAGAGTTTGAATTTATGCTCCATCAAATACAAATAGCTATCGAACCTGCATTAACATTACAACAAACAGTTGAACAATGGCCAGCCATCAAAAGAGATTTGGCTGAAGCAACCCGTATTAGAACGATACAAATTGACTTCAGCTTCTTAGGTTAGCGCTTATGACCCCAACCCCTCTCCCCTCGCTACGCTCCGGTAGAGGGGAATATTTTATCTCTCCCCTCGCCCATTTATGGGAGAGGGGTAGGGGTGAGGGTTTTAACGGCCCCCGTTTTTTTAGTAAATATCTCACCTGATTTCTTATCCGGAAATTGAATTAAAAATTTTGAGATGTGAACTAATAACTCATCAGGTAATTTATAAATTTGACTGTTTTTATTTCTGAAACCTTGCTTAAGCGCCACATATTGCTGTGCGACTATAGTGGTTTGTATTCTTTGTAAAAGCATTTCAAAATTAAGTTCCGCTTCGACAGAATTATTCGTATACATGATTTGATGGACATAGAGGTGTAGATGGGAAAAACAGCTAATAATTTTATTAAAATTTTCTTGTGTGAAAATTTTTCCAAAGTTTAAATATCCGAAAAACCAAATAATAGGCCGAATGCTATTCTCGTTGAAATTTAATAACTGTAAGGTTTGTTTATTTGGATCGGTTTCAAGTGAAGTGGGAAGATAATTCAATATTCTTTCTATACGCATTTGTTGAATTTTGTTTTTTAAAATTTCAGGTGAAGGTGCTTTTGATTCGTCTACTAATTTTTTTAATTTATAAATTGTGCTGTCAAGCTTACAATTAGCAAACCCAGTATTCACTAATAAATCTTCTAAAGCAAAGCAGATATTATTATTTAATATAATATTTCGATCGTGAATGAGCTTTAGAAATCCCGGAAGTCGATTATTAAGATCTTCACAACAAACCGCAATTCTTTCGTATTCAGGGGTAGAAATTTTTAATAATGCTAATGCAATAAGGTTTGGCCATCCGGTATGGTAAATTTGATCACTGAAACTATACATAATAAAAGAGTGCGCAGCACTTCTGGTCAAAGTATTTGTATCTTGCAAATGCAAGAGACACGTTTCAATCACGCCTTTAAAAGGCCGGTTATTTTGTTCACGCAGTGTTATTTCGATGGTTTTTTTGCGTATTTCGGGAGTTAATATAGATAAATTATTTAAAATGCGAAATACGTGATTTACACTTGCAATTACTTTTTTGTCATTATAAAACATCTTTTTTTCGTTAGGATCTAAGCTGATTTGACTAGGTATTGCTGAAGAGGTAAAAAAACTGAGAATAGGTGACAGTGATAATTTTTTTCTTTTGAGCATTGTACATTTTCCGTTGTTGATTATCCATTATGAGCGATATCATAATGATAAAGTATAATTTGCGCTATCTTAAAGTTGACTTGTGTTATTAAATTTCCTATAGTCGTTTTTTAATAAAATTTTAAAAATAGAGTAACTTTATAAAATAATAAGGAAATTACCATGTCAAACACTCGTGAAAATCTCAACCCCTCTGATCCTAAACCAACTGTTGAAGATGCGGTTTCTGGTGAAACAGAAGCACCCGCTGATTTCGAAAATGATAGTCAGCCAGGTCTCGCGGAAGAAGCGAAAGATTCAACTTTAGGCGAAGAATTGCAAGACCTAAGTCAGTTGTTTTTGAGCGAGCCTGATTCTCCTAATAGTGAAAATTACGAAGAAGCAGAATCTACAGTTGATAACGAAGAAGATGCACGCGAACTTCCTCCTGCACTTGCGACAGATGCGGCGTTATTTTGGATTCAATCATTTCGAATAAGTAAATCGATTGATAAAATTAGAGACGTGGCTTTAGCGGGTGGCGATTGGGAAGATCTTTTTGATGGTAAATTAAAGAATTCTTATAATGGTGTCAAACTTGGAATTCATTTAGCAATGATGAAAATAACCGAAGAGCCAGGATTTCGTTTGGCAAATTGGAAGTTCGTGACTGCCAAATTATTACAATATGCAAAGACAAGAAGGGAAGCTATTCTTGCAGAATTAGCGCAACTTAATATTTCAAAAAAAGAAGTCGCAGCTTCCGCGAGTTCATCGTCCTCAAGTTCTACATCTGAGTCGAGCGTTAGCTTTTTTAAATTAAGCGATAAATTGCCTAAAGAAAATGATCAGCCAGTGGAAAAAACCGGTCCGAATCTTTCTTAGAGTTTGGCACACTACTGTCATCAACTATGTCATGCCAGCATGCTTTAAGCTGGCATCCAAGAGGCTTCGCTACGTGCCCACTGGGTGCCAGCTTAAAGCATGCTGGCATGACATAGTTGATGACGAGAAACGCAGGACTAAATAAAATAATAGAATAAAAAGGATTTAAAATGCTAAGAATAACAAATCTTTTAAACCAAGCGATTTGCGAAAAAGATCATAAAGCTTTTCTCGAGGAATTAGAAAGATTCCCGGAAAAGTTAAATCAAGAAGATAAGAGAGGGCGTACGCCTTTGCAGTTAGCCAGTATGTTAGGCAATTGTAGAGCGATGCTGCATTTATTATATGAGGGCGTAGATCCTGATTCGTCTCGTCAATTGACCCCCTTTTATTTGAGCGTCGATTTCGGACAAGTGATTGCCTCACATATTTTATATTATGCGGGTGCTCGCATCGTGCAAGCTTTACAAATTGCCAAACTAAATAATCGCATTGAATTACAAAATAAAATTACAAATTTCAAATTTGATTATGAAATATTTATTGCTATGCTATTTTGGATGATCTCTCAATCAGATGAAAATAAAATATTAAGATTATTACATAAAATGCTCGAAGTAATACCCATTGCAGATATTTCTGAAGTAAAACAAAATCAAAATACCCCTTTGCTCGAAGAAAAGAACAAGAATGATCCAATAACCTCCAATATCAAAGAATACATGGGGGGATTAGTAGAATTTAGTGCGCAAAAAAGACATTTCCGAGTGGTTGAGTTACTCAATCAAAATTTTCCTGACATGATCAGAGCCGAAACGCATTCTGCAACATGTGGGTATTGGGCGGTGGTGCATGAAAATTATGATGTTATAAAACTACTAAATACGGAACATGACTTTCTTACTTTAGAGCAATTGCAAGAAACTAATAAATATTCTAGTTTTGATACTTATTTTAATGCGTTTTCAGCTGAAAAACGCAGAATTTATATGCAAACGCAATTTCCAGTTGAAAAATTAAATTTAAATATTAAAAAAATATATTCGGCTGCTAAATATAATAAAACAGAATTAATAGAAAGCTATCGAGCGACTATAATCGATCCCTTGGATTTTTTGGAAGCGATTAGTTTTGCATATCATAAGCGTAATTACGTTGCGCTTTTTTGTTTATTAGATGCTAAATACAATTTTGATTTATTCCCGCTTTTATTGAAAGATCGTAACAGAGATCTTTTGCTGACGAATCTCTTCATCAATGATTTTTCTAAATCTTCAGAACCACGCGATATAATTCTTGCGCGTGAAATTATTGAGCATACCCATGATGGTTTGATTAATGAAAATATTTATTTAGGATTAAATGGTTTTGCCGATTCAAGGACCGAGCAAGAAGTGGGTTTGCAAAAAAAATATTTTAAAGAACTCAATGTATCATTAGATGATTGGATTAATAAATATTTCAAAATAATGTATCAGCGTGATGATATTCATTCGAAAAATGACATAGAAGAAAAAATTGTTTCTGCGCAATGGCCGTCGCTGGTCGAGCATGCTAAACGTTTTCAATTCAAAATAGCATTAGAGGATAAAAAAAGAGATTCATGTACTTCAGTCGTTAATAAAATATTTAATACGCCAGGTATGATTGGTTCCATTCGTTCATTCCTCACTATTAGTGAGCAAGCCAAGTTGAATACGGTTTCTCATTTGTTTCTTGAAAAAATTAGTCAATCTTTATCAGATGAAATTAACGGTTTTCTATTAGTGTTGAATACAGAGATTGCGAATAAAAATTCCACTCACAATCGAGGGACTTTTTTAGGAGCAGGTCTCATGATAGCTATTTTTGTTGGGCTATTATGTTTTTGTATTAGAAAAACTAGTGAAGCTCGTGCGTTGCAAAATACTATTTTTGATAATTTATATTCTTCTAATACGACCGATGGCACTTCTTGTGCTAACGCATTGCCTTATGGAAGAGATTCTAGCGGTTGTAATGGCGACATTGCATCACTACCGCCTTGCAGTACTTATTGTGATGAATTAGGCAATTCTCTATTATTTGGGCTTAGGCTGGCTGACACTTTTGAGCCACCGATAGGAGTCGCGCTAACTCTTGTGTATATTATTAGTAGGGGTTTCCGAAATGATGATGCACCCCTGCGATCTTATCCGCACTTACATGATCGTGCGCAAAGATTATTTTTCAAAGTAAATAACCATCTTGAGAATAAGCTTAATTTAGATTCTTCTGTAAAGACTGTCAAAGAAAGTTTAACTGAGCATGTTACTACCTTGTCAATTTTCAAACCTAAAGAATCAGAAGAAGAAAAGAATGATGTCAATATTGATATTGTAGATAATTCTGTTAATGCTTTGGATTAGTAGTGCATTATTGTCGTCCCGCGGCTTGTCCGCGGGATCCAGAATGACTTCACTGTTGTCGCTGGATCCCGCGATTTATTCGCGGGACGACGGGGTTTTTCGATTGTGTAAGCAGGCATTCTGCTAAATACTACCTGGATACAGCTTCTCGCTACGCGACGGCTCATCATTTATTATTTCTTTATATTCTGCATTTGCATTTTGTCGTGACTTAGCGTGTCGGTTAGGGTTAAACAGCGTACTAAAAAAACTAGGCTTTTTGGGAATTACAGCTTTAATCATTGATTGACAAGTGCCGCTGGTTATGGAGAGCGCGGTAGTCCCTGAATTACTTTTTGTTTCTGGATCTGCTTTCGCTTCGAGTAATGACTTTACAATCGTCGAGTTACAACTATGAGCAGCTTTCCAAAGCGGAGTACAACCCCATTCATCTTTTGCTTCAAGATTCGCTTTCGCTTCAATAAGGGCTGTAACAATAGCACTGCGTTCTTTGTCGGTGGCCTTCAAAAGCGGGGTGTAGCCTTGTTCATCTTTTGTTTCAAGGTTCGCTTTCGATTCGATAAGCATCTTGACTGCAGCTAAATGTCCTTTGTGTGCTGCTGTCCAAAGCGCGGTGCAGCCATTTTTATCTTGTGCATCGATATTAGCTTTTGCTTCGATGAGTGCGGGTATTGCGGCGGAATTTGTTACAGCTGCGGCTATAAGCGGAGTATATCCATCTTGATCTTTTGTCTCCATACCTGCTTTAGCTTCAATCAATGCAGCGGCAGAAGCTACATTACCTCTACAAGCCGCCCAGCGAAGTGGGGTACAGCCATTTTTATCTTTTGCTTCAAGATCAGCTTTAGCCTCAATTAACGCAACAACAGACTCTGAATCATCATGGTATGCAGCCCATAAAAGTGTAGTATTACCTTCTTTATCTTTTGCTCTGACATCTGCTTTGGCTATTATTAAAATTTTCACTATTTCAGTGAGCGAATGTTTCGTCGCTTCAATAAGAGGAGTGCTATCATCACTATTTCT
>Ga0207121_1015_pt1 | contig 25217 bp, 24 predicted proteins | sample Alteio_BWMinHeat_41_FD_153513 | JGI IMG/M metagenome (GOLD analysis project Ga0207121, IMG submission 153513) | Enriched cells from forest soil in Barre Woods Harvard Forest LTER site, Petersham, Massachusetts, United States -... | ecosystem: Environmental > Terrestrial > Soil > Temperate forest >... | reverse complement strand
CATTCTTGCTGAAAATAACCTAGAAGCTTCCGAAACGTTGTTTGTTGATGATTCGTGGCAGCATATTCTAGGCGCAAAAGAAGTAGGGCTGCATACGCTGCATATATCGAAAGAAAGGGATATTTTTGAGGTTTCCAACTTTATTCACTCAATTGGTGGCAGCGTCTTTTGTATTTAAAAAATATTAATCTACTACATACAAAATTACTATTTTATGACAAAATATTGCTTTATTAACAAAATAAGAAATCTTATGCAATCAAAAAAAATAATTAATGTTTTCCTACCTACAGATTTGGAACCGATTGAACTCACAAATCAATTAAATGAGAGAATAAAAATTCGACCCATGTATTTTGAGCTAGGATTTAGTTCTTCGTCTAATATCTATGGTAGAAGAATTTTGGTGGATAATTTAATGAGGGCTTTGGAATACTTGCCCTTGAATATTGGATTTCTAGTTTGGGATGTTTATCGGCCAAGAGCTATTCAAGCAAAATTGTTCCATTGGATGCAAGGGGAAATACGTAAAAAATTACCCCAGCTTAATGAAGATGAGAATTATAATGAAACTTGTAAATATATGTCGCCTCCATCAAATGTCGGAGATGTATATTGCCCGCCTCATTTAAGTGGAGGTGCTATTGATTTAACTTTCTATGATATGGTCACAGGTCATGAGCTAGATATGGGAACTCCATTCGATGATTGCACCGATCGTGCTCACAGTTTGTATTTTGATCAACGCTCAGATTTAACTGAGAATGAAAAATGTATTAAAGAAAGAAGAAATCTACTGCGCTTTGCAATGGAAAATTCAGGTTTTGTTTCATATCAATATGAATGGTGGCACTTTGATATAGGTAATATTTTCTGGAGCAGAAAGACCGGACAACCAGAAGCATTCGGTTCTTTGTTTGACGATGAAGAATGGCCTGCATTTGGGGCCCGCATATAACCTATGAATCTTTCATTATTGTTAATTATGTCTTCTGTAATAGCTTTCTCCTATTGGTTGGAAGAACATACAAGATGGGTCGCGCATATATCCGGTGTATTATTAATCATAATTATTGCATCTATTCTCGGCAATTCTGGTTTGGTTCCAGCTTCAGATAATGCATATGGAATGCATATTAAATCGATCATGTTACTCGGCATTGTTCTTATGCTTTTTGCTTTCAATCCTATAAATATTTTAAGAGTGAATAAAGATTTTATTTTTTGTTTTTTTATTGGAGCCGTGTCAACTACTATAGGTGGTCTTATTGCTGGCTTAATATTTAAAACAATACTTCCAGAAGACTATTGGCGTATTAGCGCCCAATTTACTGCTAGTTTTATCGGTGGCTATGAAAATGCAGTCTCCGTAAGTTCAGCTTTAAATACACCGATAGATGTTTTTCTAAAGACTTTTGCTGGCGATAGTGTGTTAACAACTTTTTGGATTATAATTAATATTTTTCAAGGTAGAAACATAAAGACGACATCTGCCAATGTTAATTTGCAAGACTCAAATATGGAAAATATTGCAAGTCCTGTAGATGTTGCGTCGTTAGCGATTACCGTTACAATGGCATTAGCTATATTCGGTATTAGTACCTATATACATGCTTATTTGCCAAATATTCCTGAGATTGTAATAGCTAGTGTACTAGCTACTCTAATTACTTTTACTCCACTTCGATTGAGATTTTCTAGTTCGTACATCATAGGTTCGTTTGGGCTATCATATTTTATATTCGTCTGTGGCGCTATTACTAATATTTCTAGCTTATTTAATAGCTCAATAATATTAATTTTGTTTCCCGCTACTATTGTTTTAATTCATGCAATTATTTTATTTAGCGTTGCGAAATTATTTAAAATAAAAAAGGAAATAGTCATTATCACATCGCAAAGCTTGATAGGAGGTCCTGCCACTGCATTAGCAGTTGTTAGCTCACGTAAATGGAATTATCAATTTGAGGCTATTACATTAGGTTTGTTGGGTTATGCCTTGGGCAATTACTTTGGTTTTGCAGCTGCTTGGATTTTAAAATAGAAATGGACAACATATGTGGGCTATATTTACTGAAAAATTGCAAAAAAAAACAGACGAAAGTCCAGTATTAAAAAAAACACTATTGAGAATATTTACTTTATCACTTGCTTTAGGACTTCTTTTTTCGCCATTAGCGTACATGTTTTTTGCTTCTTTTTTCCAACACAATCTTTTAGCTCCATTCATATTGATATTCGTAATAGCTGTTTTGCTTGGAAGTATTAGCAGTTATCTCATTTTCAAAAATATGTTAACTCATATAACATTAATCATACATGAGTTATCTAAGGAATCTCCGAAATGGGAATTATTGGAGAAGGAATATATAGAATCTGATATAAGAAATTCATATTTGGCAATTAAAAAATTACATATGACAATTTCGTCACAATCTAAAATGGTTGGGGTGGGGGAATTAGCGTCACAAGTAGCACATGATATTCGTTCTCCGTTAGTTGCTTTAGACTTACTCGTCAGACAAATCACGCATCTTCCTGAAGATAAAAGGATTGCTATTCGCAATGCCATTAATCGAATTCATGGTATTGCTAATAATTTGTTAGCATTGTATAAAAATAAAAACCATGTTCCCGAAACCTTTGGTGAATCTTCATCTAATATTTATCCAGAGCTTATTTCTGATATATTAATGAGCGTTCTTTCAGAAAAACGAATTCAATATAAAGATAATTCTATTGAATTCAATATGAATATTGAGAACCATTCATATGGAATGTTTGCTTCAGTTTCTCCATTATTCTTCATAAGAATCTTATCCAACCTGATAAATAATGCAGTGGAAGCTAATGCAAAAAAAATTGATATAAATTTGTCTATTTCAACATCAGACAAAATGTTGTTACTGGATATTAAAGACAATGGCAAAGGTATTTCCAGCGATATATTAAATGTGATCCTCAGTGGTAGATCTGTTACAAGTAAGAACGATGGTCATGGCTTAGGTTTGACAACGGCGATTAAAACTATAGAAATTGAATGGAAGGGGAGGGTGCATATTAAAAATGGAATCCAAAACGGTACTTGTGTTAGTGTAGCACTGCCTCAAGCGCAAACTCCATCTTGGTTTTTATCTAAATTGAATGTGGATCCTACAAAACTCATTGTTATATTAGATGATGATGAGTTTATTCATAAAGTTTGGGATAAAAGATTTAAAGAAATAAATTTTGATTTTCATATTAAGAATATGAACAAAGTAAATGAATTATTGACAAGTACAGATGATTTTTTAAGTTCGGTTAATCTTTTTTTAATTGATCATGAACTTCTAGGTAGCTCTATGAATGGAATCGATGTAATTGAAAAACTAGGAATAGCAAAGAAATCCCATTTAGTTACCAGTAGATATGACGATATTGACATTCGTCAGCGATGTGTAGAGCTTAATTTGACAATTATCCCGAAAACTTTTGCTCCAAACATCCCCATTTCAATAAAAAGTGAGGCGCATATTGATCTTATCTTTATTGATGATAATGTTTTATTGACGAGTGCTTGGACATTATCAGGAATAGAAAATAATAAAAAAATTGCTGTATATAATAATATTCAAAATTTTATGGTAGATTTAGGAAAATATAATTTTGATACTCCCATATATATTGATTCTGATTTAAACGAGAAACGTACAGGCCAAAGCTACGCACATGAATTATATTTAGAAGGTTATAAAAATATTTATTTAGCAACTGGATATCCTGATGACAGTTTTCCGGAGATGCATTGGATAAAAAAGATAGTAGGAAAAGAGCCTCCTTTCATGTCATGTGGATAGCGTAAACTCTTCCTCGTTTGTTGATGATTCGTGGCAGCATATTCTAGGCGCAAAAGAAGTAGGGCTGCATACGCTGCATATATCGAAAGAAAGGGATATTTTTGAGGTTCTCAATTTTATTTAATCACTTGGTGGAGTTGGCTATCGCGTTGGTTAAATAAATAGAATAACGCGATTAAAATATAAAAAAATGAGGAGCAGAACATATGCTGCACAAGACTACATATAAAATCTCTGAAAATCATGGTTATTTTTTTGTTTTTGATTATGCGAAACATAAAATGCCAGATGGGAGTTATCAAATTGTTATTTTTGAATTTCAAAATATTATGGACTCCCAGCTAGATCGAACGAACAATTTCCTATCGAAAGAATGCGCTCAAATTTTATCAAAATTATTCGGGCCAAAAGTATCTTTTATGGATTTAGCGCATTTTCCTCGGAATACACAACTCTCACTAGATACTGTATTAAAACAATTACGTACCGCCTACGATACAATACAGGAGCTCTCGATTAGGAAATTAATTGGAACTATTTATTTTCATTTAGTCGATTATGATTTACTTGATTTTTATCCTGATAGACCACCAGCAAAATGTAAAGCGGATTATGTTATGAATCAGATAAGCTCTAATAAGGTCTTACAACGATTATTGTTGAACAGCAATACATTTAATCGAAAATTCTTACCAGGGAAAGTTATTATATCTACAATGGAAGAATTAAGATCAGATACAGATGCGCTTGCTGATATAATACTAGCCTGTTATGGGGTGAGTGGTGAAATATTTTTGAAATGTAAGCATGGTGCATTAGGTACCCAAAACAAATTTATAAAGATTCAAGACATGGAATCATTGAAAGAAGATCTCTTTCGATTTGGAGTACAAAACACGTATTCTGATTTGTTATCTATCGAAACGGCCAGTCATCTCGGAGAATCAAAAGAAAAAAAACATGTAGATAATTATAGATTAGTGTGTTACATGGCTAAAAATTCTAAGAATGAAAATAATTTTAACGCTATCAATTTATGGCGAACTATCTCCAGCGGCCATAACCTAGATTCGCATTCAGGCTATACTGAAACTCTGTATTTTGCAGAATCAAATCCAATTCATGAGCGTTATCAATTAGGAGATCTATTTTATACAAATATCAATAAAGATAAATTTTCTAAACATTTATCTTTATCACTATATAAGCCAGCACTTTTTGAAGAATTTCGTAAGCTTTGCGAAGGATTTGCATCAATCGATTTTGCTAAAGCCTTGAGTAAAACCCCCGTTTATTACAAAGGGATTTTTGATAATAAATATAAAAATCGTGTCGTATTCACCAGTAATTTTGCACGTAGAAAAACGGTCGATGATATAAATAATATTTTAAGCTCTATTAATACAAAGCAATCAAATACTAAATTCGCTGAATTACAAGAAATAAAAGAACAGGCAGAAAAATTAGACGATCGAAATTGGGGGCTTATCGCAAGGGCTGCAAATACAACATTGCAACAATTTATCCAGTCGCCAGATAAGATTACTAAATGCGTAAAAATCTTAAAATCTCTCATTGTAGAGCCTAATAAAAATGCTGCAGAATTACGCGCTAAAACAATAATGGGTATTAAATTAAAACCACTTAAAAAAGTGTTATTGCCTCGTTTCATGCGGCAACCATTTCTAGGGCATTATTCCATATTTCGTAAAACGGAAAATAGTTATAAGAAAAAACGAAAATCATTACAATCAGAAACTAATACAAAAATCAAAAAAGCACGAATGGAGCGTTGATTTTTTTAATAGATCTTAAGAGTCAAATTCTGAGGAAAAGATATTTTCGAGGTTCCCGGTTTTATTCAATCATTTGACAAAATAATATTAACCTAAAAGGTTAATGAAAGTTTAGTTTACTTATGCTAAGTAGTATACTTATTTGGAATGGAGCTCAGTGAGTGCTGTAATAATTATTGATGTGGAGGATACCCATGATTGAACAAGCAAAACTATTGTATCGTCCAGATAAGGTTTCTGCCCCAGGAACTACATTACTCGATCTTTTAGAAGAGCACGGAATGTCTCAAGCAGAGCTCGCAAAACGAACGGGCCGCCCATTAAAAACAATTAATGAAATTATTAAGGGTAAAACCTCAATTACATCTGAGACAGCCATACAATTAGAAAGAGTGCTAGGCACTCCTGCAGAGTGCTGGAATCAAAGAGAAGCTAATTATCGAGCGTATCTTGCTCGACAAAAAGAGCAAGAGAAACTGTCAACGCAAGAAAAATGGCTCAAGCAATTCCCTATAAAAGAAATGACAAAGCGTAATTGGCTTCCGGCTGTTGATTCCATCACCGATCAGATGATTTCTTTATTAAATTTTTTTGGAGTTGCTACTCCCGAACAATGGGAACTTGGCTGGACAAAAAAACAACTTGCATTTCGGAAAGCTGCAAATCCCAAGTCAGATATTGGTGTTATTAGCGCATGACTAAGAAAGGGAGAACTTGAGGCTTAAAAGATTGAATGCAAATCATTTAATAAAGAGCTATTACTTTAAAGTTAGAAATAATTAATAATAAAATATTCAGCTCTTTTAAAAGTTTTTCTTTTCAAATAAATCAAATTTCTATCAATGAAAAATGTTTAGTTAAAAATATTCAATCATTAAAGTATGGTTTAAATTATTCCGAAGAGTTAAACGGCGAATTTGTAATAAAATGGGAAAGATATTGGAATTTAACTTTATATAAAAATGCTAGGGAAGAATTTAAAGTTGCTATCGCAGCTTCATTGCTTGAAGACCAGATATTTCTTTATAAAGCAATTAAAATTGGATTTGTAGGAAAAGTGAGGATTGGTGTAGTTAAAATTCTTTTAAGAGAAAGGTTTGTTAAATTCTTGTTTTGGTCTTCGCTCGTATTGAATTTAGCTAAGGTCACTATCAATGAAGAATTAAAATGTAAGTATTTTTCGGTGGAAAAACTTAGAAAATTTTTTAGATTAGAAGAGGTTTAATGTGCCCATTAAAAACATAATATTTGATTTAGGCGGTGTCATTATTAATATTGACTACAATCGAACTTTTGAAGCATTTCGAAAATTAGGAGGTTTACATTTTGATGCGCTTTATTCAAAGAGCAAGCAAGATGATTTATTTGATCAATATGAAATAGGGAAAATAAGTTCTCATGAATTTCGAAGTGCCCTTCAGAAAAAGTTATGTATTACGATAAATGATGAGGAATTCGATCGTGCTTGGAACGCTATGTTACTTGATATTCCGGAAGAAAGGCTTGATTTTATTAAAAGCTTAAAAACTACTTATAAAATATTTCTTTTTAGTAATACCAATGAGATCCATTTAAAAGAACTTTTTAATATTTGTCAGAAGCAAAATGGATTAAATTCATTTGAGGGTTATTTTGATAAGGAATATTACTCAAACATTTTTGGAAAACGTAAGCCAAATGCCTCTGCATTTGCTTGCATTCTTGCTGAAAATAACCTAGAAGCTTCCGAAACGTTGTTTGTTGATGATTCGTGGCAGCATATTCTAGGCGCAAAAGAAGTAGGGCTGCATACGCTGCATGTATCAAAAGAAAAAGATATTTTCGAGGTTTCAGCTGTTATTAGTGAATGATAGTGGTTAAAGCTATTTTAAGATCAGCTTTCAAAGTTGCCCCTAAAATAGCTTTGACCCCTTAATTATTATGCCATCATGGTTTACGCTTCAATCTTTGAAATTAAATCAGCTAAAATATTAATGAAGGATTGTTGATTCGATTTGCTCATTACCCCAAAAAATTTCTCATCAATTTTTTCGACTATTGGTACTAATTTAGAAGCCATCTTTTTACCTTCAGTTGTCAAATATACTGATTTTGCTCGAGTATCATCTTTATGCTCAACGCGTTTAATAAAACCTTGCGCTACTAATTTTTTAAGAGATTTTGACACCGTCATTTTATCGAGTTTGGTGCTACGCACAATTAAAATTTGCGTCGGCGTTTGTTTTACTCCTTCAAACCATAGCACATTTGCCAGGATGACAAATTGTGCATGCGAGACATCGTAAGGGTCGAGTGCTTTTTTAATTCGGCGCTGCCAGGTAATCATGGTTTGCCAAAGTAAGAAACCGGGACTATATTCTGGTTTTTCAAATCCAAATGCCGGATCAGCCATTTATATCTCTCGCAAGTTTTACTAAAGCATCCATTTCCTGGGGCACAGTATTTGCAATAATCTAAATCGCCATGCCAAGTAGACCAATTATTCACATCGGTCCATATACGCTAGATGTCTTTTTTATTAATACCTTGATAAATTTTGCTGTGAGTTTTGGTCCACATAGCCTCTTTCTCTTAATTGGTAAATTTAGTTATTATATACAAGTTTACTATAGAATCAAGAGTGAGGTTTGCTATTAATTAAGGAAAGTTCATTTTCCTTAATTAATTCAGTTGCTTGATAAACGTCTTTAAGTTAAAGTTGGTGCTAATTAAGGAAAGTAGTTTTTCCTTAATTAATGGAGGAAATATGACGGCATATTCAGAACGTGTAGGTGAGTATATTCGTAATTCGGTTACAGGTGAAGCATATGGCGCCTATGTGCCAAAGCCACTGCCCCCTAAACCTTCTATAGAGATGGAGAAAATATACCCACTATTAGATCAAGCAAATATAGCGCTTGGAAGACTGGATGGGTTAAGTGTTATTTTGCCCGATCCATCTCTTTATCTTTACATGTATATCCGAAAAGAAGCTGTTTTATCTTCTCAAATTGAAGGAACTCAATCCTCTCTATCAGACTTGCTCTTATTTGAAAACGAAGAAATAGCGGGAGTGCCAAATAAAGATGTAGTTGAGGTATCAAATTATGTTGCTGCTATGGAGCATGGGTTAAAACGCATTGAAGGTGGTTTTCCACTTTCGCTTCGTTTAATTCGCGAAATGCACGAGGTTTTATTAAACAAAGGACGTGGTAGCTCTAAGCAGCCTGGCGAATTTCGGCGCTCCCAAAATTGGATCGGTGGTACTCGCCCGGGAAATGCTAAATTTGTTCCGCCACCACCAGAAAAATTAATGGATTTATTAGGGGAGTTAGAAAAGTTTTTACATGACGAAACGGTGAAATTACCAACATTGGTTAAAGCCGCTTTAGCGCATCATCAATTTGAAACACTTCATCCTTTTTTAGATGGAAATGGACGTTTAGGTCGACTATTAATTACATTTATATTGTGTGTCGATGGCATTATGCGTCAACCTTTGCTTTATCTCAGTTTGTATTTTAAAACGCATAGACAAGCTTATTATGATCATTTGCAGCTTGTTCGAGAAACTGGGGATTGGGAAGAGTGGCTGCAATTTTTTCTTAAAGGTGTTGTTCTGACTGCTAACCAAGCTGTTTCTACTGCTCAAGCTATTTTAAAACTTTTTACAGAAGACAGAATAAAAATAGAAGCTATTGGTAAGTCATCAGCTTCTACACTTGTGGTGCATCATTATTTACAACGACATCCAACTACTGATAGTAAAAAGATCGTTAAGAATTCCCATCTTTCTCTGCCTACTGTAATTAAATCGATTAATCATCTAATAAAGCTTGGTATCGTAACGGAAATTACAGGCAAAGCCCGTAATAAGATGTATGTTTATCGCAAATACCTTGATATTTTAAGTGAGGGCGCCGCGCCAATTTAAGGATGACTGATGAGATGCGAATTATTAAAAGATAAACTTTCAGATTGATAATCAGTCGAAGAATGATCTAGCCCCGACTTCACGGACACCCCATTAAGAGAGTAAAATTCTCTAATTGAGGTGAAAGAAATGAACGAAAACAATCCAAATCAACGAAAGATACGTCAAAAATATAGTCCACAATTTAAAGATCAAGCACTTGAGCATGCAGCCAAAGATGGTGTGCCTAAAGCAGCAAAGGATCTTGGTCTCCCAGAAGCTATACTGTACTCGTGGCGTGCCAAACAAAAGCAAGGTGGCAATTCTTTAGAAAATCAAAAATTGCAGCAGGCGGAAGTGGCTCGTTTGAAGCGAGAAAATGAACGTTTGCAAGAGGAAAACGCCTTCTTAAAAAAAGTGGCCACGTACTTCACGAAAGAATCGAAGTGAGGTACGCCATGATAAAAGAAAACACGACTGATTTTTCGATAAAAATGATGTGTAAACTGCTATCGGTATCATCGAGTGGTTTCTATGGCTGGCTTAATCGCCCACTTTCCAATCGTGCGCAACAAAATGCTATTTTATCTGCTGAAATCAAAGCACTTTTTGACAAAGAGTACAAAAGAGCCGGTGCTAAGCGCATTGCAAAACGATTAAGGCAACAAGGCATTCGAGCAGGTCGCCATCGTGTTGCAAGGATTATGCGATTAAATGGCTGGCATGCAAAGGCAGCGAAAAAATTTAAAGCAACCACAAACAGTAATCACAAGTTACCTGTTGCGCCTAATTTGTTGCAGCAAAATTTTTCTGCGGGACGGCCCAATGAGAAGTGGGTATCAGACATAACGTACGTTTGGACAGAAGAAGGTTGGCTTTATTTAGCAGTTGTTATGGACTTGTATTCTCGCGTGGTAGTTGGATGGTCCATGTCGGAACGTATGACCTCACAGCTTGTTATGGATGCACTACAGATGGCTATTTGGCGTCGTAATAGTCCAAAAGACATAATTATTCATTCTGATCGTGGCAGCCAATATTGTTCGCACGATTATCAAAAACTATTGGCTGAAAATGGCTTTATTTGTAGCATGAGCAAGCGAGGCGATTGTTATGATAATGCCAGTATGGAAAGCTGGAATCATAGTTTCAAGGTCGAGGCTATTCATGGAGAAAAATTTTTGACGCGCGCAGCAGCCAAAAATCACGTGTTTGAATATATAGATGTTTATTACAATCGAATGCGACTTCACTCTAGACTTGGTTACCTGAGTCCTGTATGCTTCGAAGCGCAAAAAGTTGCTTAGTGCAGTGTCCGTTTTTTCGGGGCAACATCGCACGAGGCGGAAGAGTGTCAAAAAGACAAAATATAGAAACATCATACTGAGACATAATTTATGGATTAATTCCTGCTAGAGCATTTTGAATAAATTTTTCTAATTTTTTATAACGCCCAAAACGAATCATATCTCTAGGAGAGACTCCCCCAAGCGCAGGATTTTTTATATTAAACCATAGCTCTGTTTTTTTTATATCTCCGTTAAAATAACCTGCCATTAGCTCACAAATATTTGCAATCTCATACAGACGTTGCTTTAATTCAATTGGCATATGACTATCGTATCTAACAGAGTTTTTTTCGACTCCCATTGCTTTTGATACATCATTTCTAGATAAATGCAAAAAATCTACGACATTTTTAGCCGTATTTCCTTCAAGAAGATGCAAGTAATCATGCGTTGGAACTGTTTCTAATATTTTTTTTTGAATAGCAGACATTTTCAATCACCTCTACGTCTATTATAACGTATATTTTACAGTTTTTCACCAACATTTATGCAATTTTCGTACAACTTACTTGTGTCTTAACTTATTGAATATTATGTAATTTATACTTATTAATAATATAAATATGGTTGCAATACTACTATTTCTACTATAAATAGCAATAGGGTTTATAATCTTTTTATTTAATACCTTGATAAATTTTGCTGTGAGTTTGGGTCCACATAGCTTCTCTCTCTTAATTGGTAAATTTAGTTATTATATACAAGTATATGATCAAGAGTGAAGTTTGCCATTAATTAAGAAAGTTCATTTTCCTTAATTAATTCAGTTGGTTGATAAACATCTTTAAGTAAAAGTTGATACTAATTAAGGAAAGTGGGTTTTCCTTAATTAACGGATAATCAGTCAAAGAATTTTGACGTAGATGAGCTATAAAAGGTTGTTGGTGGAGGCGGCGGGAATTGAACCCGCGTCCGCAAGCTCTCTGCCGTTGGATCTACATGTTTAGCATAATCTTTTGTGTTTAACCACCGTTCCACGGATCAGCACGTTGAAGCAGTGACGAGCCCTAAAATTTAGTAGCTTATCTCGGGCAGATTTCGCTACGAGCTTGTATGCTATGACCCCCCAAGCTTTTGTGGAAACAAGCCCCGATCGTACAAGCACAATCGGTGGAAGGTCGCTGGCCGGTTATTAAGCGGCTACTGCTAACTCTTCATCAGCAACAGCGAAAAAGTTGTCGTTTTTGGCAACTATTTGTTTTGTAACAGTTTTTTACGAGGTTGTGTTACAGCCTCGACATGCCCCTCAGGGTTCGCAACCCACGTCGAAACCAGGTCGCCCCCATCTTGAATTATACTTTATATTTGGCATGAGATGTTAAATAAATCCCATTGATAATTCAACAATTTTTTTTGAATCATACTAACGTTTTTTTAAAAGTCGTTGCTTGTCTCTTTGCCAATCGCGTTCTTTTTCGGTCGCGCGCTTATCGTAGAGCTTTTTACCCTTAGCAAGGCCAATATTCAATTTCACCCGATTATTTTTCCAATACAGTTTAAGAGGAATTAAGGTATAACCTTTGCGTTCTACACTTCCAATTAATTTGCTGAGCTCACTTGCATTTAATAATAGCTTGCGAGTGCGTTGTGGATCAGGATGAATGTGAGTGGATGCCGTTAACAATGGCGTCATTTGGGCGCCGATCAGCCAAGCTTCGTTATTTTTTAAAAGGATATAACCCTGATCGAGTTGGACTTTTCCGGCGCGTAGGCTTTTAACTTCCCAACCTTCGAGCGCGAGCCCGGCCTCAAAATATTCCTCAATGGAGTATTCGTGATGGGCTTTTCGATTGACGGCAATGGTTGTGTCATTTTTTGATTTCTGATTCATGTCGCGCAGTATAATATTCTTCGGACGAAAATAATAGTGTGAATATTGTAAAAATAGGTAGAATAAAAACTTCAAGGATAAATAAGGACATTATTATGTGGCATTATATTCGCAGGGGTATTCATGCAATTTCTCTTATTCCAACGATGTTGCTTGGATGGGATAAGTGGAGCCGCGTTGCAACTAATTTATATGTTTCTAAAGTACCTTTTAGTCAAGAAGAAAAAAGTTTAAATTCTTTCTCTCAAGAAAAGCAGGACAAATATCAAGATCAAGCGATTGGGTTGGTGGTGAGTGCGACAGAAGATTTTGAAATTAATGAGCCTATTCTCCCTCTTTTTTTTGGAAATCGATTAGACCCTATCCGAAGTAAAGAGTGGGAAGAAAAAAATATTCGTCATTTATTATTAGATATTAAAGATTTTACGTCCGCGGTCAATTTGGAAAAAACGATTAATGATATTATTACAATTCAAACGTACCGAGAAGAATTTAAAAAAGCAGCGCTCGTGCATTGTAAAGCGGGACGTTCTCGAAGTCCGATGATTGTTTCTGCAACCATTGGCACTTTTGATTTACCAAAATTTCAAAATGCGCCGTCTTATTTTGTTCGTTTGATGGAAGAAGAATTTGTTATCAAAGACGGAGAATTTATCATTAAAAAAGATGCGGTCAAAAAAATAATGGAGGAAAATAAATGTGATAAAAATGCTTATGTATACCTAAGTGATTCTAAAAATGAAAATATAACTTGTTTGTATCGTGATTTTGGTAAATTGCGACCCCTCGAAAATCCGCTATCTCTCCTTGATAAAAACGGCACATTTCCCGGATTAATCGAAGAATTAAAAATGGAAGATAAACAATGTAATGAACTTTCTGTCACACAAATTAATAATCTCATCATGAAAACTACTTCAAGTCGCGTCGGTACTAACAAGGAATTAGTCGATACCGCTGTCGCGATTATTTCTCACAATCGACCGCATATTAATCTTGCGGAAGGTAATATTGTCACTGCCATTCTTCTCGTAGAAGAAACAAGAAAATATTTAAAAGAACATCCCGATGCGATTAAAGAATGTTTTGAAAAAGAAAATCAATGGTTAATTAATCAATCGAAAAAAAATGATTTAATTAAACAAAAACGGGAACAAGATTTGTTAATCAAAAAACAAATTATACAATTGCAAAGTTATAAAAATTTATTGGAATATAAGGATAAATTATTAAAAAATGAACCATGGATGAAAGCCATGTTGAGTGGCCCACCAGAACGCGTTAAACATATTATTAATTTATTAACTTCGATGGAAAAATCGAAGGATGACAAATGGCAAGAAGATTTGCTAAAATTAACCGGACCTGCAAATGATTTACTCTCTGCGACTCCTTATTGGATGGGAGATGAAGCGGATCAAGCAGAACGTGAATCACTCATTAAAAATTTTAAAAAAGAAGTCGAAGATTTATTAAAACCTTCTCGGGAACCTGAGGAAAAATCAGAACTTTCTCTGCAAATGACATAATTAAAATGGGTATGACAACGATAAAACGCAGTGCGATTTTACCTTACACGTCACGGCAAATGTTCGAATTAGTGGATAAAATCGAGGATTATCCACGTTTTTTGCCGTGGTGTGAAAAAAGCACTATCTTGCATCGCGATGAAACAACGGTTGAAGCAACCTTAGATTTGCAATGGTCGCATATGCGAAAAAGTTTTACTACGCGTAACCAACGGACGCCTTATGAACGCATTGATATTTCTCTGGTACATGGACCTTTTCGACATTTAGAGGGAATTTGGAGCTTTATTTCGTTGGGTGATTCAGGTTGTAAAATTGATTTATTGTTAGAATTTGAATTCACCGGACATTTTTTAGATAAACTTTTTCAGCCTATTTTTCATAAAATGGCAAATTCCTTAGTTGAACTTTTTAGTAAACGTGCAGTAGAAATTTATGGTTCAGAAACAAGAGATTGATATCGAAGTCGCATTCGCGACTCAAAATGAACAACGAATTATTTCGTTAAAAGTGCCGAGAGGCACAACGATTCGGGATGCGATTCTGATTTCAGGAATTTTGCAAATCTTTCCCGAAATTGATTTAAATAAAAATAAAGTTGGTATATTTAGTCACCCGAAAAATTTATCTGATTTTGTTCACCCCAATGATCGTATTGAAATTTATCGTGAACTAGAGATTGATCCAAAAGAGGCGAGAAGGAATCGTGCGCGAGATTTATAGTCATTGCGAGTCGCATTGCTCCGTGGCAATCCATAAAGCCGCTTGGATTGCCACGCTTCGCTCGCAATGACGATAATTATTGTTAATTAATTCTTGCAACATTAGAAGTTTCTTCACGACATGAAATCCTAGAAAGTGAATGATCGTCTAATGTAATCACCCTGCTAAGGGTATACTGGTTAGCTTTTTTGTTATTAAAATCATCCCATGTATACGTTATAGTGGCAGCTTCACAATAACTCTCGGTTTCTGATAATGCATAATTCCCTTGCGCGAATATTTGACCGGATTTAGTTCTTTCTGTCGCAGATTTTATATTCATATATTGAAATAGGGCATCAGTTGGTGGCGGGGTAATTGCTACAAGGCCATCCTGATTTCTCTCACCATGGGGAATGATGACAGTTTCTGAGGGTAAGCATGAAGTCTGAAAGTTATCATCCATCGTGCAAAAATTATATGTCACATCCATGTCATATTGCGAACTTTTATTGAAAATAACAACTTCAGCAAAAGCGAGGTGGGTGTAACAAACGGCGAGCAATAATAAAATTTTTTTTAAGTACATTAACAACACTCCAAAGGGATTAGTTAGCTATTATATTGTATCTAGTCGCTGTCGCGAAATAAGAAATTGTCATTAGGGGGCGATTTATAGACTAATACCCACCTTTTTTCCCCGTACCGACGTACACAAAATCATACTCTACTGAAAAAGGATCGAACCATTTTCCGACACCGGTTTCACGGTCAACATGTCTAACAAAACCATTATATGGCGGTGGTTTGATGCTAAAAGTTAAATGATATTTTCCTGGGCCATTTAATTTAACGTTTTCACCATAATGTGGACCGTCGTTTGCAACCATCGGCATTAAGGTACCCGTGTCGCTCCAACTGCTATCTTTTTTTGTTAAATGATAGGCGACTTGCAAAGCCGGAATCCATTCGCCCACTGCAAAACCATTGGTATTTCCCTTCAGCGCACGAATATCTGCTTCTAAATGAATATCGGCGGGACCTGCTTTGTGTGGCATATCAGGATCCATCAGCACCGCTTGCAAATAAACCGCGCCGATTTCCATGCCATTTTTTTCGATCGGTTGACCAATGGGTGTTTCAGCTGCAAACAAATTCGCACTGGCAAATGCTACAAAAACGAGTGCCAAATATTTTTTATATCGCATAAAAGCCTCTTCATTTAAAAAATAAAACTTCCAAAAATTGCAGGGGTCCAAGCGTAACCAATAAAAAGACTACCTATCACGCCGGGAGTTAAAGCAATCCAATGTCTTACTCCCACGACGCCTTGTCTTAATAATAATTGTCGACCCAAATGAATGCTCCATAAAATGCCGCCAATAAACAATGTCGCTTTAATGGAAGCAAGCATTCCGGATGAAACGCCATTTTGTAGCAGTTCACTAAATAATTTATCCCCGAGCCCGATAATAATCGAAAGCATAGCGACGGGTGCAAATTGGTAACCTAATTCGACGAAATTCTTTTTGACGTCTTGACCGCCAATCCACGCACTTAAAAAAGTGCATGCCGACAAAACCAAAGCCACAATCGTCATCACACCTAACATAAATCCCGAAATCATAAAAAAATCTAGCCAATTATACGTTTGTCGCGATTCAGGATGAACGCTCATTAAAAAACGCGGACCATTTTCACCAATCCAATACCATTCGTGGTTGATGAACCATTCGCCCACGATTTGTCTTAAGGTTTGATATTCCGGCAAAATAAGCCAGAGAAAACCACCTAGCGCGATACCGGTGCCTAAAAAAATAAATAACACTTCTGCGAAACTTGGATGATGTTCACGAATCCGAATAATTTCGTCGCCAAGTTTTCGTAATCGCACAAACAAGCCGCCAGGAGAAGTCGGTTTCACGCAACGAAAACATTGGATACAATGCCGTGATTCTTGTTTTCGATTGATCGCAATCATCGTGGGGCAAATACCTTTTTCGGTATATTGATCGCCACCGGGATGCGGGTCTTTCGGTGCAAATTGCACTGCACCCATTCTTGAGAATACTCCCAGCAATAATCCAATCGGGCAAACATGTCGACACCATGCACGTTTCTTTTTCCCATAAAAAAATCCGATTAATAATGCGAGTAATAAAGTACCGCCGAATAATGCTACAATCGCATCTGCTTGATCACGTACATCAATCGTTTGTCCCCAAATGGTGACGAATAAAAAACTTATAATAGGCGTTCCTTCCCATCGTAACCAATCGGGGATTTTGCGCTGCAGGCCAATTTTATTCACCCATTCCGATGCAGCACCCATGGGACAAAGAATCCCACACCAACTTCGTCCAGTAAAAATGACTGACGCAAAAACGAAGGGGAACCAAATACCCCATAATAAAAATTGCGAAAATAACGTAAAATTATTGAAAATGGTGCTGGATTCTGCGGGAATGGGTAAAAACACTGGCAGGATAGTTAACATTAAAAATCCAATAAACATCGCAATATGAATAAAAACTAATTTATCTTTATGCCGATAAAAAAACTTTTCAATCAGAACCGTAAAATAATTACGAGGCAAAGGAAGATTATTTTTTTTTAAATAAACGGGAATTTTTTTTAGTTTTTCATTCGCGCTCGACATTTATGGGATCGCTCGCTTTTCTCGAATTTTCCAAATCGTGTAGGCGCCGACACTCAGAATTAAGAAGATCGCTTGTACGCCGACATTTTGCCAATTGGGGAAAATGCCTAACCAAGAAATTTGCGGAAATCCTGGAATAGGGGAGGCGTGAATCCACCCGGCAGTTTGTAATTCTAAAATACCGCCACCGATAAAATAAAAAGCCATGTAATATAAGAAAAGTGCGGTGACAGTAAAAAATAATCGATAAGGAATTTTTTTAGATGCATTTTTCATGACACGATAAATGGCGATCAAAGCGACGGTTGCAAGAATAAATCCAAGGATAATCGCGCCGGATTGCGTTTTATTACCAACAAAAAGCGCTTGATAAAATAAAATGGTTTCAGCACCTTCTCTAAACACTGCTAAAAAAGCCGTTAATCCCAGTGCAAATAAACTGCCTTTCGATAATGCGTTCGACATTTTTTGTTTAATGAATTGCTGCCATTTTTCTGATTCACGTTTTGCAAATAACCAATAACTCACGTAAAACATGACACATGCCGCAAAAAGCATGACGATCCCTTCCATCGCTTCACGATGACTGCCGGCATTTTTAAAAAGTGTTGCGAATAAAAATGCAGTAATCGCACTTGCGATAAAAGCGACGATGACGCCTCCATGAATCACTCGAGATTTATCTTCATGTCCTGCGCGACGTAAATAAGTTAATAAAGCCGTGACTATCAATAATGCTTCAAATCCTTCGCGTAATAAAATAGTAAAGGATTGAAGGATGGTTTCTGTAAAGTTTTTTTCTGACGCATTTTTTAATAATGTTAAATCTGTTTCAAGCTCTGATTTTAATTCTTTCCAATGTTTTTTCAGTTCGGATTTAGGCTGAGATTGATTGGCGGAACCGATAATTTTCGTGAAAAAACTTTCTGTTTTTAGATTGCTTTGCGGGGAGAGGGCCGCGACTGCTACTTCCATGCCGCTTCCTTCGTAATAGTCGAAATAAAGATTACTAAAACCATCCATCGTGTCAAAACTTGTTTCCGGTTGATAGGATTTAATTAACGCATCACCGGCCGTTTGAATTTGTTTAACAGTTTCTGCAAAATCTTTTGCATAAACATTAAAAGATAAAAATAACAAAATAACACTTAATATTTTGCGCATTTTAATTCACCTTAAAAACTTCTTTTTTCACTTTAGCAAGTTTCAAGCTTTCCGCATCTTCAAACATGGTTTGACAGAGTTTTGTTGCACGTGTGGTGACTTCCGTTAATTTTTTCGCATCAGGGTTGGGAGTCATCGCATTTTTAAAATCACGAAATTGATGTTCAACTTCAAATACATGCTTGCCGCCCTGCGTAATACGGACCGCCGGCTCAATCTCTGCATCATAACCTTTAAAATAAGCCATAATCGCTTGTGTTTGGGCCTGTTTAATATCGCCTTTTTTATAAAAATCGAGAGCATCGGTGATTTGTTTACAGACCAATGTGGCGGACGCTTTCCAAGGATCCTCAGGGTTTTTTGCGAGGACGACGATGGAATGTAAAATTAACATGAGAAATATGAAAAATCTGGTCATTTTTTACTCGTTTTTATACTCAAATGAGAATCATTCCCAATTAAATAGAAATACCCAAAAAGAGTCAAGTGAATTCAAATCAATTTTCACAGTTAAGTTTTCGCTATCATTTTGCAGTCAGTCCTTTCTATCATGAGACTTATTGAATAAGATAGCGAGACGTATAGTTTTTCAGTACTTAAGAATTTCTATACAGCATTTTTTACTTATGGATATTACTTTAAAAGGAAGTTTCTCATGAGGAAAATAAAGCAAGCATTCAAGTTAAGTATCATTTCTTCTCTGGTTTTAAGCTTCGCGGTCGCAGCAGCTCCCAAATTTGATTTTACAAAAGCGGAACCCCCTTATCGTATTAAACCAAATACGTCTTTTCTTGCGCCTTCCGGTTTAGCGCCTGCGACGGTGCTACATATTTATGGATTTGATGCCATTCCTAACCAAGGGGAAGGCACGACCATTGCGATTGTGGACGCTTATGATAATCCCAATGCAGAACAAGATTTAGCCACATTCAGCAGCTATTTTAATTTACCTCCTTGTACGACGGCAAATGGTTGCTTTAAAAAAGTGTATGCCTCTGGCACACAACCCGCAGGAAATACAGGCTGGGGGATCGAAATATCGCTCGATATACAATGGGCGCATGCGATTGCTCCTAAAGCAAAAATCATTCTGGTGGAAACTGCCGACAATTATTTAACGAACCTATATGGAGGCGTTTCGGTCGCATTACAATATAACCCTGATGTGGTTTCGATGAGTTGGGGTAGTTTGGAAAGTACTTCCACACAAAGTTATGGAAGTATCTTTAATGTATCCGGGGTTGAATTCACCGCAGCATCAATGGATAGTGGACATGGTGTTTATTTTCCCGCCGCTTTTCCTAATGTAATTGGCGTGGGTGGAACCACTTTACAAACGAATGCTAACAACTATTCAGAAGTTGCATGGACTGGCAGCGGTGGTGGTATCAGCGCGCTTCAACCAGAGCCAAGTTATCAAGTGAATTATTCTCTACCCAATAACCCCAATAACATGCGGGGCGTGCCGGACGTGGCTTACATTGCTGACCCCAATACCGGTTTCTCTATTTATGATAGTTACGGTTATTCCGGGTGGATGGTAATCGGGGGTACCAGTGCTGGCGCACCACAATGGGCTTCATTAATCGCCATTGCGAAATCAGCAACGAGCAGTAAGCTTGTTAATATACTGTCGAACTTGTACTCCATCGCAAAAGCAAATTATAGCGGCACTTTTAATGATGTGGTCTCAGGAACAAACGGGTCTTGTGGCACATTATGTACTGCGACGACCGGTTATGATTATGTGACGGGGTTAGGTAGTCCAAAAGCATCTGCGTTGATTCCTGCCATTATTGGACAACCTGTGAGTACTGTTGTCACGGTAAGTCCTGCAACGGTTTCGTTAACCACAGGCCAAACGCAACAATTTACCGCAAGTGTGACGAACAATGCGAATACTTCTGTGAATTGGTCTGCAACAGGCGGCGCTATTACTAGTACTGGGTTATATACCGCGCCATTAAGTACGGGTAGTTATGTTGTGACAGCAACGAGTGTGGCAAGTCCCACCGCAAAAGGCACTTCAAATGTCACCGTCACCACGACTCCGCCAACCAACACGAATCTTGCATTAAATAAATCGACCACAGCAAGTACCCAATTTAGTAGTACTTATAGCTCGGCTAAAGCGGTAGATGCTGATGTTAACAATACCCGTTGGTGCGCCATCAATGGAACCCAGGGTCAATGGTTAACGGTGGATCTCGGTGCAACTTACGCCCTCACTTCCAGCAAATTGAAATGGGAAAGTAATGGGGTTTGGCAATATAAAATTGAAGTTTCGCCCGATGGAATCACGTGGCAGCTTGCTGTGGATCGCACCGCGAATACACAAACGCCACAAAACAGTTACTATACGGATAATTTTACAAAGTCTGGAAGATATGTTCGTGTGACTGCAACCCAAACTCAGACAGGTCATTGGGCTTCGATCTATGATTTTGAAGTGTTTGGAAGCTAGTAGGTAACGCAAGAAACGTAGAAACCATTCTGTCATGCCAGCTAAAAGCATGCTGGCATGACAGGGCTACATTCTACATTTTCGTTTCCTGGTTTCAGGCCGTTCCATGGAACCATCGGTTAATAACAGCCGTAATCCTTGATTCTTGAGATTGTTAAAAAATCTTTGATGATGGATTTTTAGCGCGAGCTTATTAGAAAGATCACAGACTTCAGGTAGTGTCATCGGCGACAAAAATGTAGCAATAAGTAAAAAAGTAGAATTAATTAGCTTTTTTTCATGAACTAATTGAATTCCTTGTAATATAAATATTCGCATTTCAGATTGAAACGAAGCTAATACTTGTGCATAGGTCATGTCTGTTCTTGCCATCAATTGACTAAATTTATTCGCTTCTGGAATTAACCCAAGAACATCATATTTATTAACATATTTTTTAATTTGCATTGCGATTTGCACGCGTGAATCGTAATCTTTGGTTAAAGTCAAAACTTTCAAAACAATGAATTTATCTATGCATCGGTTGATTTGGTTCAAACCGTTAGCACAACCTTCCACCGCTGAAGTAACATGCATTGGATATTCAGCCATGATTTTTTCTAAAAATGCATAAATTTCTTTTTTATGTCTGTGACGTGCTAATCCCCGCGAGGTATCGCTTATTGCGAGATCAAGATCTTTAGGATAAGTGTTTTTGATATCTTTTAAAATACGATCAATTCCCATCTCATGGTTATGAAAAGTAAAAGCATAAGCTACTTCAGAAAGTAAGTCTGGCATCTCTCTAGGGTATATGTCCTTTATTTTATTAATAAAAGCGAATGTTTCTCTTGTATACCCTCCTATAGCGAAGCCTGCGCCGATTCCGTTTAAAAGCTTACTAAGTTCTGACGGATACTTGTCTTTCAGTTCTTCTAAAATCGCATAAGTCTCAGATACATGCTTATAGGTGGCAAATCTGTATACTAACTCTTCGAATAAATCTTCTTTCATGTTTGCAGGATATTCAAGCGTGATTTTTTCTAAGAATTGGAACGCAAGTTCTTTGAGGTTGCTTTTGGCAAAACCAGCAACAGCGTTACGCAAAAAACGATCCGTATGAATTGAATGTTCGGGGTCAGTCGTCAGTTTTTTAAAAAAATTTAAAACTCTTTCTATATTTCCTGTAGCGCCTAATTCATATGCTATGGTTTTTAATACATATGTCGGTTGCACGGGGTTATTTTTTTTTATTTCTTCAATTAAAGTGTTGTAACCTTCAGAATCTTCTCCTTTTTTAACAAGATGAAATATTTGCTCATGGATTAATTTAAAAGAAGATTTCGACTCTGGATTTGATAAAATTTGATTGCAGTGCATAGATTAAAATCCCTTTATTCTGAAGTCGCACCCGTTTTTTATCGAAAGAAAAAACCGGGCACGAGCACGCTATCTTTTAATTTTGCATCACCTGCGAATACATATTCCCCGCAATTTTCGCCAAATGTCCATTTTCAAAAATGAGTGTCATGTATTTTTCGGTTCTTTTTTCGCGACCCGGCTGCAAGGTATAAACATAATCCACACGATTATCTCGGAAAGTATTCATTAAAACCGGGGTACCCATGATTCCTCTGACTTCATCCATTGTCATACCGGTATGTAATTGGCCTACCATTTCAGGGGTCATGATATTGCCTTGCTCGATTGAAATTTTGCGAACGCAACCTGACATCGCAAGTAAGATAACGATTAAAATCATTATTTTTTTCATAAAAAACCTCCACATTTTGTCATCCTGATACGCACGTGAAGGATCTTTGAAATGTTCCAATGATTCTTCGCTTCGCTCAGAATGACAGATCTTTATCTTTCCAAAAAAAATTTGACTGAATCATAACTGATTTCACATCGATTTGTAACCTGGTAAAATATATTTCTTGAATATTTCTTGAATGAACAGGTGATTGTGGATAACTCAAATTTAAAGAAAGCAGGACTTAAAATTACGCTACCGCGCATGAAGATTTTGCAAATTCTTGAGAAGGCTCACGATCATCATTTAAGCGCTGAAGATGTTTATCGTATTTTATTAGATTCAGGCGACGATATCGGTCTCGCGACGGTTTATCGTGTATTAACCCAATTCGAAGAAGCGAAGTTAATCATTCGCCATAATTTTGCGGAAGGCCATTCTGTTTTTGAGTTAAATCATGGTGTTCATCATGATCATCTGGTGTGTGTCAGTTGCAGTAAAGTGGAAGAGTTTGTCGATCCCATTATTGAAGAACGTCAAAAAACGGTGGCGAGTGATGCAGGGTATGTCATTACCGATCATCATTTGAATATTTATGGTATTTGTGGGAAGTGTCAAAAAAAGAAAAAGGCTTGAGTTCTCACCCGACTTCCCCTGAGGGGTGTTTTAATGTTTCAAATTACGCTTATTTTCCGTGCCATCATTAACTTTCCGTAAAAACATCGAATGATACGGCTCGAATAAAGCTTTAAATTCTTTAGCCGATTTTTTTAACATAAAGGATTTTACCCAATCCATTTTTTCCGCATCAGTGATTGTTAAAAAATCAGCATAAACTTTTTTATGAAAATCAGCATTTAAGTTTTTCTCGATACAGTAATCAAAAATTGTTTTAATCATTTCTATATACGCATTATTTTGCATATCAATAGAAATATCCATCGGTTCAACTGATTTGTATATTTTGGCTAAGGAATTATAGAATTTTCCGGGAATAATCGGTTTTTTATTAAGATATGCCATGAAAAGCCAATGAATCTGCTGTAATTTTTCGGCATTATTTCCAGTGAATTTATTTATTGCTTTAATAAAAATAAAATGCCGATCTTCTTTAGCGATGACCTCAAGAGATTTTATTTTTTTGGTGAAATATTCCAATTCTGCATCAATTTGGGGAAATACTCTGACATCTTGTAATAGAGGATTATAAAATAAAATAGGTATTTTTCGCTTAATAATGCATTCAAGCTCCTTCTGCCTTCTCTGGGCTATTTCACGAGCTTTTGAGGTGTCTTTACCAATAACTATTGATTTAATTGCATCACGATTAACTTCTGCTAATACTTCGTTCACCACCAGTGGTTGTGCATCGACCGCTTTGATAAATGAATCCCAATTCGTACAGGAAATATATTCCATTCGCTCAGCATATTTGATGACATCGCCTAATTCATCTCGCACCCAATTGCGCTGAAAAGTTCCTCTATCTTGTAAAAGCAGCATTTTCATACGACAAAAATTGCGATCGAATTCTACACCTACTAACTCCCGAGTTTTATCCGCTGCTCCAAACAACGCTGCGCTATTTCGTTTACCCGTAGCAGTTAACGCTGTTTTGATCGTACCAGTGTATTTTTTTCCTTTTTTTCTCGCTTTTTGTTCTGCCAAATTAAATGGAACAATTTGACCTTTGGGAAAGGTACATGTCGCTTTAACATTCGTTTCGGGTTGTTTCATATCTTCTATCTTATGAATATATTTAAATCCAGATTTGGGTTTGTCAGGATCACGAATATTTTGTCGAATATGATAGTTGGAAATATGACGACAAAATTCATTCCAATCTTTAGGTCCTTTGTCTTCACGAATGATTTTGATTAAGGCATCTCCTTTTTTAAAACAGAGAAGCGCTTCTTCTTCCTCAAGACTTAATTTTTCTTCAGTTATTTTGCTATTTTTTAATTTTAAAATTTTTAATTTATTTAAAATGGGGTTTTGCCAACGATGAAATTGTGCCGCGAATCCTTGAAGAAAGTCCTTTTTTTCATTTTTATCAGTGAAAATTGCTTCCATTTTATAATTAAAAGCAACGAGAGCTTGGAACATAAAAGGAATCGTAAGTATTTCTGGTAATCGTTTTCTCATATCAGATAACAATTTATCATCGAATAAATTCAAAAAAGTAAGAATATTTTCAGCGGATTGATAGCATGATAAAGAACGTAAGAGTGCGTAAAATGCAATTACGCCTTCTTTA
>Ga0207121_1054_pt1 | contig 25218 bp, 20 predicted proteins | sample Alteio_BWMinHeat_41_FD_153513 | JGI IMG/M metagenome (GOLD analysis project Ga0207121, IMG submission 153513) | Enriched cells from forest soil in Barre Woods Harvard Forest LTER site, Petersham, Massachusetts, United States -... | ecosystem: Environmental > Terrestrial > Soil > Temperate forest >... | reverse complement strand
GTAACCGGGGCAAGCAAGGGAATCGGTCTCGAGGTTGTGAAGAATCTAGCCGACAAAGATTTTCAGGTGTTTCTGTCGGCGCGCGATCGGGTCCGGGGCTCCCGCGCTGTCGAAGGATTGCGGAAAGCCGGCCGGGCCGTCGAGTTTGTGGCGATGGATGTGTCGGACGCCGATAGCGTGAAGATGGCGGCTGAAGAATTTGGAAAAGCGGCGAGCCGGCTCGACGTGCTGGTCAATAACGCCGGAATCTTGATGGACGGCGGGGCTTCCATACTCACAGAGGAGCAGGAGGTTTTTCTCGCGTCCTTTCGGACGAACACGCTGGGAGCTCTCTTCGTCGTGCAATCTTTTCTGCCTTATCTCAAAAAGCCACCGGGAGGTTCGCGCGTGATTAACGTCTCCAGCGGGGCGGGATCTCTCAGCGAAATGGGATCCTATGCGCCAGCCTACAGCGTCTCCAAAGCGGCTTTGAACGCCATCACGCGACAATTGGCCACTGTATTGTCTTCGGAGCGGGTGGCTGTCAATTCGATGTGTCCGGGGTGGGTGCGAACCGATATGGGAGGGCCAGGAGCGCCTCGATCCGTGAAGGAAGGCGCCGACACTATTTTGTGGCTGGCTACCGAGGCGCCTCAAGAGCTCACGGGCGGATTTTGGCGGGACCGCGCTCCAGCAGCCTGGTAGCTATTTCCGCGGCAAGCCCTTCTCATGAGCGGAAAATTGCCTGGGGGAGCGGTTTTGTCCGTCCCCCAGGCGGAGGTCCGAAACTTATTTGAGAACTGGCTGTGGCGTGGTTCGCAGATAAGGCCTGATCGTCTTGTAGCCCTTGGGGAAGAGCTTCTTCAGCTCGTTTTCATCCTTAAGGGCCGGCGAGATGATCACATCTTCGCCCTGTTTCCAGTTTACCGGTGTCGCGACTTTGTGTTTGTCCGTTAACTGAAGCGAGTCAATCACGCGGAGAATCTCCGAGAAGTTGCGGCCCGTACTGGCTGGATAAGTGATGATGAGCCGCACCTTTTTTGACGGATCGATAATGAACACCGAGCGAACGGTAAACGTGTCGCTGGCGTTCGGATGGATCATGTCGAAAAGGTTGGATACCTTCTTGTCGCTGTCCGCCAGAAGCGGAAAGTTAAGGGCCGAGCCTTGCGTGTCTTGGATGTCTCCGGCCCATGCTTTATGGTCCGTCAACGGATCGACACTGAGGCCCATCGTCTTCACGTTTCGCTTGTCGAATTCTGGTTTGAGGCGGGCGACTTCGCCGAGCTCGGTCGTGCAGACTGGCGTAAAGTCTTTTGGATGCGAGAACAGCACCACCCAATGATCGCCGCTCCATTTGTAGAAGTCCAGCCGCCCTTCCGTGGAATCTTGCTCGAAGTTCGGCGCTATGTCTCCAATTCTTAATGCCATACGATGTGTCCTCCTTTAACTTTCAGATAAATTAATACAGTCGTTCGGGATCGGCTCCCGCTGGCTGCCGGCCGCGGAGCATTTTTTTCAGCTCCTCCCAGAAGGCGCGGTTCTCCTACCAAGTGGCCCCTGTCAAATAAGTCCGCGGCTCCGGCGCCTCGGCTTCGATAGTTAAAATCTTCTCCATAATAGCTCTCCTGAGTACAGAAACTGGTTCCTGGAAATAAAAAACCCACCCGCCATTTATTTGTCGGCAGGTGGGTCGTCCGAAAAATCTAGACGACTCGGCGGGAAGCGATCTACACGGACCAACTCCCGCGGCCGACACTTCGGCGGCACATGTGACAGGCTGCCGGGGTTGCCGTTACGGCGAACCCGCTAAGCCAATAATAAGAAGATCTATTCAAAAAGTTCATTGCCAATAAGCCTCAATTTCGTGAATAAAATCCTGACTATATTCATCATCTCAAACACAAGAACCGCTGTCAAGTTCCCGATCACCGATAAATAGCGGACGCTTTCGGCAATGAGTCCATTTGCGGCAGTTTGAATCGTTCGGCCAATCCGTTGCTGGAATCAAATGGGAAAGGTTCGGTTCGTTTGTTATTGACCTCTGTCACCTTTGATCGGCCCCCAAGTCCTGGTAAATGAGAGATGTTCCCTAAGGAGGTCATCCATTGAAGGAACCGGTCTGTCTGCCAAGCTTGAACCCATATGCGGCTCTTGCCGGGTCCTTGGTCCTTCTGGCGGCACTTACCCCAGCCGCCTGGTCCTGTCCGCCCCTCACAACGAATAGCGACACCATTCCCGATTTCGGCTGCGGCCCCACCATCGCTAGCGTTTCAAACGGGGCCTGGTCCAATCCCAGCACCTGGAGCCTGCCCAGGATTCCAGGGGCTGGCGACATCGTGCAAATCGGTCCCGGCACAACCGTCAGTTATGACATGGACAACAGCGCCACAGTTTCATTGAAATCAGTTTCTGTTGAATCGGGAGGGGTTCTCACGTTTGTGAACAACGGAACTCCGCTGTCTATTAAGGCCGCCAACTATCTGATCAAGGCGGGAGGCACATTGGAGGTCGGTACAGTTCAATCGCCCATCCCGGCGCGCTTGGGCGCCGGGCCAGATTCCTCGATGATCAACATCGATATCGCTGACCAAGCCACCGACCCGGTGAACGACCCCAACGCTTATGGCACGGGAATCATCGGTCTCGGAGCCGTTCATATGTGCGGCGTCGCGAAGACCGCTTTTGTTCGCCTGGCAAAGGAGCCGCGTGCCGGGGACAGTTCGCTCACGCTGGCCAGCCCCGTCAACGGCTGGAATCCCGGGGATCAACTCGTGATCCCAGACACGCGGCAGCTTCTGTCGAATCAGGCGACCTCCAACTGGAAGCCGACGTCGCGCCAATGGGAAGTGGTCAATGTGCAGAGCGTGAGTGGAACCCAGGTCATGCTCACGTCTTCCCTTCAATTCGACCATCTGGGAGCCAAAGATGGAACCGGAAGCCTGACGTTCCTGCCGCACGTGGCGAACCTGACCCGTCCGATCATGATCAGCTCTGAACACCCAACAGGCACGCGCGGCCATACTTTCTTTACCTCTCGCGCCGACGTCGATATTCGGTATGCGGGATTTTGCGAATTGGGCCGGTCCACGAACAATCCCAATGATGCGACACAGCGATTTCCGCTCTACCTTCGCCATCTCTACGGTCCTTCCACGCCGCCGGCCGACGGCTATCAGTTCACGTTGATTGGCAACACGTGGGACGAGGATGAGCCCACGCCGTATGTGGTGCCCACCCACCGATGGGCCATTGCGCTCGACGACAGCCACTATGGCCTCATCGATGGCAATGTGGTTTACAATATTGCGGATGCGGGCCTCATCACGTTATCTGGTAACGAAAGCTATAACGTGATTCAGAATAACTTCATGGTGGCCGTGCAGGGCGATTCGAATCAGCGGTCGAATGACGGTTTTGACGGAATGGGCTACTGGTTTCAGAGCGGATGGAACAACTACATTCGCAATAACGTGGCGACTGACTGCGTGAATAGTTTTTCGGGAATTGTGAGCGGCGCCGGATTCAAGTTCTATGGTCCCGCCGCGCAGGCAACCACGCCCATCCCCCTTTTTCCTGGGGCTGACACCTCGGCCGGTCAGTTCAAGTCGGTCAACATGCAGCTCACGCCGATGCTCGAATTTTCTGGGAATGAGGCCTACGGTGACATAGCGGCTGGCCTCACGATTTGGAACCACGGGACAGACGGTTATCAAGGTGCGATCGTCAACGTCCCCACGAGCACGATCAAAAACTTTTCTGTTTGGAACGCATTTGAGGAGGCATTCTTCGGCTATCCCATCGCCAATTATGTGTTCGATGGGCTCGTGGTTCGCGGAGACCCGAACAGCATGAACGACACGTTTGGATGGAGAGGGGGGGTCGCCTTTACGTGCGGGGACTATCAATGCTTTAACGTCACCATTAAAAACGCGGATATTCAGGCCGTGGCAAGTGTTGTTGGGGGCAGTACCAACAATCCCGGCACGTTTGTGGTGCAGGACTCCTACTGTCGGACATTTTTCACGTGCTTCGATCTTTTGAGCTTGGATACGCCGGGATCGGGTTCCTTCACGCCTCCCAGGACCACGATTATCAACAACGTGAAAATGGATCCATGGCCCGGGAATCCGCTCAGCACGATTTCCCTATCTTCAGCTAATGCCTCGACCTCCGCGGGAGGGAATAACTATATCCAGTCGGACCGGGTTTACGTGTACAACTACAATAAGGTGCCGGGAGTCGATCTTCAGTTGTTCTACGATCCCCAGCAGCGTCCCGAGTATGTGGTTCCCCCGACCACGAACGGCGGCAACTGGCCCGGAAACGTGGGAGCCCCGCCGGGATCGCCGGCGAACTCGACAAATCAGCAGCTCCTCAGCCTCTATCCGGGCGGCGCCACGATTGCGGGTTTCGCCTATCCTGCGGTCGCCATGGCAGGCGGCATCACCGTGTGTGAAGACACGGTCACCTACAAGGAAATCGGCGGATTTGCATGCGCGTTTTCAGTGGCGCCGGCGATCGTGACCCAGCCCGCCAGCCAGATCGCGCAGGTCGGCCAAACCGCAACTTTCTCGGTCGGAGCGATCGGATCCAATCCCATTTCATACCAGTGGCAAAGAAGCGATATGGGGGGAACGAGTTGGAGTTCCGTGGGTGGAAACTCTGCTGTTTACACAACGGCCGTGCTGGGTGCCTCGGACGACGGCGCACAATTCCGCGTGATTGTGTCCAATTCCGCAGGGAGCGCGACCTCGCGCGTCGCCGTTCTCAACATCAGCGCCAGCGGAATTGGAACTCCTGGGCCTGAATCTCACGCGGTCAATCGTCACACGGGCGCCAACGCCCATTTTAACGGGGCGGCTTCAATCGAGATCTTCGACCGATACGGGAATTCCGTGGGAAAGGTGGATGGCGATACGTGGGATGGCCGAAGGTCAGGCGGCGACGTGGCCTCGGGCGTCTACGTCTGCAAGATTTACAAGAGAGATGGTACTTCCGCGATCACCAACGTGGTCGTCGTTAAGTAGTTCAGGCCAGCTGGGAAATCCTTTATTTTTTGAGAAGCTTGAACGCGTGGTTGCCGTTTCCCGCCTTTACGTAGTGCAAAATCCAGAGCATGGCTAGAGCCTCGAGGTATTTGGCGGAATCAATTCCGCCCATATCGATGGCAGGAGGCCATCCCAGCGCCGAAGCCACCTCTCCCACTTTTTTCTTGGCTCCCTCATCGTTTCCGCAGATGAATAGCTCTGGCTTTCCGTCAGGAAATTGAGGGCGAACCATATGAGCGTTTCCGACCGAATTGAACGCTTTGACGACTTTGGCTTTTGGAGCCCAGCGCTGGACCTGTTCGCCACCGGAATCCGTATGTCCCAGGGCAAGACGCGGCGGTTTGTTGGCCTCGAAGACCAAAGGATTCGTGGCATCGATGAGCACTTTTCCGGCAAGATTGGTGTTTCCGGCGAGCTTAATCGCGTTTTCCGTTCCCCCCCAAAGGGTCGCGAGAATCACGATCTCGCCGAACGCGGCGGCCTCGGCGAAGGTGCCGGCCGACGTCTTCTTCCCTTTCGTTTTTTCAAGCCAGGCCTTGACTTTTTCGCTCTTCGGATCGCGGGAACCGATCTTCACTTCATGACCCGACTCAGCCAGGCCCCGGCCCAATACCTGCCCCACATCCCCAGTTCCTATCACTCCAATCTTCATAGATGTCTCCTTTTTGACTCAGCGCGCCCGCGGAGCGGAAAAAGAATCGTCAGCGTAGACCGAGAGAAGGCTCATCTCCCCCGCGGGTTCCCAATTTAGAAAATCTGCGATCCCTGTATCCCGTGTGGAAGATATTTTTACCATCGCCACCCCCCTTAAAGCTAGCGCCCCTGTCGCCCAATAGTTGTGGAAGTTGAGGAGATTCAGGACTCTAATATTGTCACGGTTTGGCGAAAATGGTCAGATAGCGCCGTTCATGCGTCTTATCTTCAGGATTTTTTGCGCTGCCGCGCTGGGCACGGTCTTCCTGGGCTGTGCTCACCACCGCGCGGTTTCGACCCGGTCCTCGGGTCCGGCCACCATTCACTTGATTGTCAAAGGCGTCCGATGAGGCGACTCTTGTTGGGTCTCGCAATCCTGTCTCCACTGGCCTGCTGGGCGGCCCCAAATAGTTCCACGTTCGTTCCCGAGCACCTAAGAATTCCTATTCGCATGATCACGCTCGATAATAGCAGCGGCACCGCCTCGGCGCCTCTTTATACCTGCGCTGCCGGAACGGAAGGTGGATGCCTGGTGGATGTCACCAACAATACCGAACTTAATTTGCTCGTCGGGAGCACCGCCACAATCCCAACCGGCGTCTACGATCGCGTTTCGGTTTACACGTGCATGGAAGAGGGCCATTATCATGCTCAGCTAGAAGGCGAAGTGTCGTTGGGCGGCCGGACCTTTTACACGGTGGACACGCCTGGGCCGGGCGCCGACCCCTTGACGCTTCTTCCGTCGGCATCAGGATATATCACGGTTCCGTTTGACGGCTGCCGGCGTAGCTACAATCTGCCCTCCGCTATTTCGGTCGCGGCTGGAGACAGCTTGCAGATCACGCTGACAATGCCTTTGGTGGGGATCGCTTGGGCCTCGCTCGAGGCCGCTCCAATCCCGAGCGGATGCCTTGAGAATGCGCCGCGTTCCGAGAGCGTCTGCATGGCGTATCCAGACGTCATGCCATCTGTGGGCCCTGGTGCTGTCACTCTCGAACGCTATTACATTATTGATGATGGGATTCCCTCCGATGCGGGGGGGCTTGTGCTGCTTTTGACCGATGACGCGGGCCATGTTCTCGGGGGTGCCACGCGACGATATTATTCCGAGTCTTCGGTGCCGACCCGCGGCGCCTTTGATACCCCCTTTAAGACCATCGCCTCAACCGGTTCCGCTTACGCGCTGGCCAATTTCGGCGCTACCGCTGAGGGGCCTTCCTATGTCACTTTCCCGCACTTTCTTAGAGGAACCCACGCCGGGAATTATTTCACCGTGGATGGAGCGACGGTGTCCTATTTGGCCTTCCGCAACGTGGCCGCGGAGCTCCCCTCGTGCGGGACAGGCCCTACCTACGATTTCTCGCCGGTGATCCTCGATACAGCGGCTGTTCCACCCTCCATGCGCGATTTTCAGGGCCTGGTGCCGCTTGGAAATCTCAATCCTCCGCTCCACGTGTATCCGACAAACCACAATTATTTTTACTACCGTCCCGATCCGTCGGATTCGACTCTTGCCGTGACGTCGACATTGGGATTGCCTTCGGACGCCTGGATAACGCGGATCGAATCTGAAGAGCGCGTGACGGCCGGCGTGAGCGCGTTTTCATACAAGGTGAGCTTTTCAGCGTGCCGGGAAGTTCAGTCCTACTATGACCATATCGTGAGTCTCGCGCCGACGCTCAGCGCGGCGCTGGCGGCGGCAGGTCCCGGGCTGTGCGAGGATTATGTGATCGGGGTCAGCACATCGCACACGTGCGGACGGGATATGAAAGTTTTTCAGCCGGGCGGCAGTGCGATAGGCACGGTTGGAGGGCTGCCGTTGTCCACAATTCACGCTGTCGATTTTGGGAGCTACGACGCGCGGATACCGCCCTTAGCGTTTGCCAACCCGAGCCGGTACCTTGTTTCTCCCGATGGATTTGACGGGCTCCATGCCGTTTGCGGATTTGGCTACTTTACACCGGGCCTGCGAACCGTGTTTGACGGGCTCATGGGGACTGACGACGGCGGGATCAGGCGGACCATGCCGCCCATTTGCGGCCAGATCATGCAGGACCAGCCCGGAACGGCACAAGGCAACTGGTACAACCCGGCTTATACCGGTCATGACGACGGGCCGGGCCTTGCCCTCGTCCACGACAATATTAATCCGACGCTGCCGGCCATTTCGATGGGTCGCTCATTTGCCTCGGGAGGCTTTCCGAGCGGCTCGTATAATTTTGCGCCTTCCTCAAGCGGAGGCGTCCGTCGCGATTTCTTGGACGTGACAAACGACGGTACCGTCTATTGTTATGACGGGCTGACTTCGTTTGGAAGTCCCGTCGGAGCCCGGCTGTTCATTCAGCTTGTCGACCCGAGCACGCTCCGGGTGCAGCCTGACAACGAGCCAAATTGTGGAAGCGGGCCCTGGGACTTTTCCCCGGGGCAATACATCGATTTCGAGCGTTGAGGGCTTAGCGGGCGATCGCGGGGGCGTTCGTGAAGTGGACGAGTACTTGGCCCTGGACGGATTCGAGGACGTGTTGGCCGTTTTCGTAGCGGCCTGTGACCGACTTAAAACGCAAGCAGGCCTGCGCGGCCGGGCTTTGGATGGGGACAACCATCTGTTCTTCAGGCACGTTAGCGCCGTTGGAGAATTTGGCGACACCGGCCATCCAAGCCCGCAGGTCGCTTTGAGCGAGGATCCGGCCTCCCTGCTCGAGACGCACTGAAGGCCCTGACGAAAACACAAGATCGTAATGGGATCCTCCGGCATCGAATGAGGAACGGCCATCGCTCCGGCCGCCAAGTCCATACGCCGAAAAATCCGCCAGCCAATCGTAGCCGCTAATTGCCACCGCCATCTGGGATTTAACCTGCGCCTGAAAGTAAAATGAGGTCGTCGAATCCCACCGGTTCATGTGGTGCAATCCCATCAGTTGGAGAATCTTGGGTGAGATCTCATATGAGGAATTGCCGAATTCGAGATCGCGCCGGTCATTTTTGCTTTCGAAGGCGCTCAAGTCCTCCTTAAACCAACCCTGCAGGCTTTTTGTTCCATGCATATTGACCAGATAGTCGACGGCGCTGCTAATTTCCTTTTCCTCCTGAATGGGCACTGTTTCGGAAGTTTTTTCAATACGGCCATTCTTGAGGATCCCCAGGCGCTCAAGGCGGCCCTGGAGGCGATGAAGTTGATTGAGGCGCGACAAGCGATAGGCGCTGAGCGGGCCTCCGGCGAAGAGAAGCGTCACGAAGGCCAGAGAGACGGGGATGGCTTTAATGCTGGGCGGCTTGGCGATGCTGAAATAGAGCCCAATACCGGCAATCCATAACGTGAGCGCCGCCAGAAAAACTCGCTCTTCGGTAAGTCCGTATTGGCCGACCCTCCGCCAGAGCGCCATCCCGAGCATGACGCAAAGGGGAAATAGGCTCGCATGAAAAATTCGCGAGTAGATCTTGATCCAGGTGTTGCCTGGCTGCTCCCGAAGGGGGTGCACCAAAAGAAGGGCCAGCATGCCCACAATGGAAACCGTGCAAATGAGGTAGCCGATCGTGCCTTTGGGCCAATTCCGGAGCGCGATGATCTTTCCCATGTAGAGAAAGAGGATCGCGAGATAAAGCGTTACCAGGGGGATGAGCACGTACTGCGTGAATATCTTAAGCCCCGCCGGATAATCGCTGAGGGCGTCCAGTGTGCCGAACTCCTGCGGCACGCCCGCCAGGAAAAACCACGTGTTGAAAATGAAATAGACGGCGCAATAGAGAGCGTAGTAGACCCGAGAGCCCACGTGAATGCCCAGGAGCTGGTCAATGGCCAAAAGAGCGATAGCCAGTCCGCCGTAGATGACGCACGAGTAGAGCGCCGACAAGAGGATCCTGTGAAAGATGATCCGATTGAACTGCCAGAATCCGTGGGTTTCTCCCGGCGACAGGTAGGGCGCAAAGGCCACGACGAGATGGGCAACAAGCAGGAATTGCCAGAATCGGAAGAGGAAGACTTTGGGACTGTTCAGATAGTAGGAGAAGTAGTAGGCAGCTAGGATCGCCGCCCCCGCGGCAATAGGAAGAATTCTCCAGATCGGCGCTGAGCGTCTCTCGGATAGCAAAGCCGCCACAAAAAAGAGCGAGATTCCTAAAACGGCCGTCATGAGAAGCCGCGTGAGAAGGGGCTGCAGGTTCGAAACCGCGGTGGGCAGGGTGATCAGCTCCCAGGACAGGACGGCTCCGCAGAGGGCTGCCAGAAGGACGGCTGGAAAACGCTCCAGCGCCAGCTTCGCCGACGTGATCAGCCGATGGACGGAAGGGAGCCGTAGCATGTGTCATGCTTCTAGCGGATTTTGGGGACCGGAGCAAGCGATGTCCGCAGTAGAACAACGAAACCCATTGATTATCAGTAATTACAATTAGAACTGGATTTCAATTGACCTCGACCGCGATTTTTGCTATTCTATTTATATGCATCGTCATTTCATTCTTTCACGCGGCCTGCTTCTGAGCTTGCGCCTTCTAGGGCGTTCGGGACGGCGTGGTTGCTAAGAGTCAGTTGACGAGACAAATCTAAAAAAAGACTCAACAACATCGAACCCATCCCGAACGTAGGGATGGGTTTTTTTATGTCCAGAAACCCGTCCCGTACCTCGCGGACGGGTTTTTTGTTAGGAGGACGCATGGAATCTTCGAATCGCATCGTGGTTATGGATACGACTCTTCGGGATGGCGAGCAAGCCCCCGGCTGCCAACTCGGTCAGCCGGCCAAGCAGGAGATTGCCGAGCAGCTGGCGCGCCTGGGCGTGGATGTGATTGAGGCCGGCTTTCCAGCATCCTCGCCGGGTGACTTTGAGGCCGTGCGCGGAATTGCCGACACGGTGGGCCGGAAGAAGGACGCTCCCACGATTGGGGCGCTGGCCCGGTGCGTGGAATCGGATATCGAATCGTGTTATCAGGCCCTGCGGCGGGCGTCCCATCCGCGTATCCATGTGTTTTTGGCCACCTCCGACATCCACCTGCAGCACAAGCTCAAGATCCCCCGCGAAGAAGCTCTTCGGCGAATCCAGGCCGGCGTCCGCTGGGCTCGCCGGCGCATCGAGGACGTACAATTCTCGCCCGAGGACGCTTCGCGTACCGATCCCGAGTTTTTGGTGGAGGCGGTTCGGGCCGCGCTCGAAGAAGGGGCGTCGGTCATCAATATTCCGGATACCGTGGGCTACGCGACACCGGACGAGTTCGGCGGGCTCATCAGGTTTCTTCGACAAAGAGTCGACATGAAGCGGGCAATTATTTCTGTTCACTGCCACGATGATCTGGGTTTGGCTGTGGCCAACACGTTGGCGGCCGTGCGGGCGGGTGCCCGCCAGGTGGAGTGCACGGTCAATGGCGTGGGCGAAAGAGCTGGGAACTGCGCGCTTGAAGAGGTGGTCATGTCCCTGCGGGTGCGCAAAGACGTTTACGGGATTGAGACCGGCGTCCAGACGGCCGAGATTGCCGCTGCAAGCCGCCTCGTCTCCAGCCATATGCAGATGCCGGTTTCTCCGAACAAGCCCGTCGTGGGCTCGAATGCGTTCTCGCACGCCTCCGGCGTTCACCAGGACGGCATGTTAAAAAACCGACAAACCTACGAGATTATGAGGCCGGAGGACGTCGGCCGCGGACCGTCATCTCTCGTCCTTACTTCGCGCAGCGGGCGGATGGCTCTGCAGAGTCGATTGGGCAAACTCGGATACGAGCTGGCCGGCGAGGCCTTGGAGAAGGCCTTCCATGCCTTTAAGGAGATGGCCGACCGTCGGAGAGTGGTCAGCGATGAGGATCTAAAGCGCCTCGCCCAGCGGGCCTAACGGACTTTGTACGAGATTGGAAGTTGGCCGTATTCCTGGGGAGTCAATTCATGCCGGTTGAATTGGCCGGATTGCCAGCAATGCGCGAAATTTCCGGTCGGCACGGATCGGTTGCAGATGTAGAGGCAGGCCGGCTGCCCTCGATAGGCGCTGAGGAACACCACGTCATTCTGGACGGGGATCAGCCCGGCGTTGTCGCCCGATTGCACAATGTAAGACTTGTAGCTGTCCGATGCAGGCGCCAGAACCACCAATTGCCAGAGGGACGGTTTCTTCACGTTGAACAAGATGAGAGCAATGTCCGAGGATTTTGCGCCGGTCAGATTGCCGAAGGCCACGAACGGCGCGCCTTTCATCTGCCACCAGTCGAGCACGTAGTCTTTATCTTCGGGCACCCGGTATTCGGGGAAATTCTTCTGGAGGAACGTTTTGACGGCTTCCGGAAGAATCACTCGCGTGGTGTCGTGGTCCTTGGTTTCTGAGGGCGCGCCTTTCGCATAGTCAATCGAGACGAAATGCGGATATCGTTGCTGGGCGCCTTTGGAGATGAGCCAAGCTTCCACGGGCTGTTTCAAGTTTGCATGGGCTACCATGAACGCCGTGGCGCCTTCTTTGTTCGCGGTCTCAAGCGGCGCTTTTTTCTCGGTCAGCAGCTTTGCGACGTCGAGAGCGCCGGTCTTCGCCGTGAAGATAAGCGCCGTATTTCCATCGTCGTCCTGGAGGCTTAAGTCGGCCTTATGGTCGAGGAGAAGTTTCGCCGTGGAGGCCGAGCCGGCCAAAGCCGCCAGCATAAGAGCTGTCCGACCGTTGACGTCCTGACTGTTGACTTGGGCCCCTTTGTCCAAAAGAAGTTTCACCAGCGCAGCATTTTTGTAGGCGGCCGCCTTCATGAGGGGCGTTTCACGGGCATTATTTCCGCCATTCACATCGGCGCTTCGTTTGAGAAGGAGCGGCACAGATCCCAGGCCGTCGGCTCGCATAGAGGCAGCAATGAGAGGGGTCGTGCCGTCCGAAAGCCTCTTGTTGGGATCTGCCCCTTTCTGCAAGAGAAGCCGAGCAATTTCAGGATCTCCGCCCGCTGCGCTGACGAGGAGCGGATAGCTGGCATCCGCCTTTTTTACATCGGCGCCGTGAGACAAAAAATAGGACACCATTTCCGTTTGTGACCTTAAGGCGGCTTGGTGGAGGGGAGCGAGGCCCTGCGAATCAGCGAGATTGGGGTCGGCCGCTTTCTTATCGATAAGCAGCCGGACTACATCCAAATGGCCGCCCTGTATAGCGTCCACGAGCGCCGTCTGGCCGCTTCCCCAGGTGGCGGTGATGCCGGATTTCTTGTCGAGGATCTGAGTGACCTGGGTCAGGTCTCCCATCCAAGCCGCGTTGATCAGGAGCCTGTTTGTTTGGGATTGTTCCTGATTGGTCTGAGCGACCGCCGGGCCGCCTGCCAAAATGAGTGCGAGAAATACATATTGAAATCGAATCATGGTCCCATTTCCTCCTATCCAGTTTCGTCCATTGTTTCAGAAAAGGGGCTTTGATTCAACGCCAATAAAGGGGAGTCCAGGAGGGGTCGATAGATTTTTTTTAATCGGATCGGAACTTTGTGACTTCCGGCTCGTTATGAGTGTTGATCGCCGTCTAGAGGACAAGCCTATGTGGAATCAGAATAGCAAGGAAAATAAGACCCTAAGAGAGATCTACGATCTCTATCGAGATGAGATGGCCAGAACGTTGGCGGTGGAAGAAGTCTCCCCGGAGAAGCTGGACGATCCGGCCTTCGTCGACGAGTTTGTGACTCAGGTAGACCGTCTCGACACCTTAATTGCGCTTTACGCCGATTTGCTCGCGCAGACCCGGAGCTAATCGCCAGCCAAGGGCGATTCGTAGGACAGTCAACCGGTAAAATTGCCGAAAAACCCAGTCGCACCTCCGTGGACCCTCTCCCTTCCCTTCTATTCCCTCCGGCTTCCCTCCCAGAACTGTGGCGACCGAGGTCTAGCCCGGGAAGCTTCAGGCTATAGCACCCGGCGGAACACTCTCCCGCATAGATCAAGCGTCAGTCCGTAGGCCACGTGCGCGGCCAAAGATTGCATATGCGTGGACAGCGGATACTCGTCTGGCGGACCTGCCAGCTGTAGAACCGGCAGCGACACCTCGTCGGCAAGAAGCCACGCGGCGGCTCCATAGGGAAGTCCACGGCCCCAAGAAAGACCCGGCCAGAATTCGGTGGCCAGCCCGTAGAGAGCCCCCAAAAACCCTCCGAATCCATAGTGGACGGCAGGGACGGCAAAACCCTTCTGCTGGGGGGTGAGCTCGGAGGCCGTTAGTTTTTTAGTGAGAACCGTGGCCAGTTGAGAGGAAGGTTGATCATCCGGCTGCGGAATGGGCTGCTCGGCGGGCGGCTCCCCGGTTTCCCGCACCGCTGTTCCCTCGCGCTCCTGTCTCGAGCGCTCAAGCTTGGACCAAAGTGCTTGGACCTGCTTCATGGCATAGGCTGCCGCGAGACCGGCAAGAATGCCGTTGGCCGCGCCTTTGACCGGCGCGAAACCTTTTCGTTTCCTCATCATGACAAACCTCCCCTGATTCATACGCTATTTCAACTACGCTTTTGCGGCGAGAGGGTTCTTCAAAAGACTCTTCGGAAACTTTTTCCAAGAGAAGCCGTAGTCGCTATCGGGGCTGGAATATGAAGATGAAAGCAGATCAAATGGGCGGTAGGCGGGGAGGGGCCATGAGCAGGGTTATGGCGTGGAGCGAGGCGGCCTTACTCGGGCTTGCGGTTCTCGCAGGATGCGAAACCCACGTGGCGCTTTCAGGGGCTTCGGCGGCGTCCCAAAAGCCCCAAACCTTCAGTGGGCAATGGTCAGGCCGGTATGCTCTGCCGAAGGCTTCAGAAACCGTGACCATGAGCCTGCTCCAGTCCGGAGAGGAGATATCGGGAGGCTACATTGTTGGTGAAGGGCGATTGATCGGTAATTTGAACGGAACGCTTAATGGGTCCCGGGTGCAGTTTACGCTCACGCAACTTGTTCCTTGTGACCGGTTGTTATTCGGAACCGCCGAAGTAGAGTCGGACAGCAGTCTTGCGGCCACGGTAAGAGGTCTTGACTGCCAGGGCTTCGATATGAGGGCGGCTTTTAAAATTGCTCGCCGGTGACGCCATCAAATTCTGGGGAGGGCTGGCCGCGATTGCTCTAGCAGGCTGCGCCCCGAACCGCGGAAATTTTCGGCCGGCCTCCACGTCGGCCACCTCATCGAGCCGTGGTTTTGAAGCGGCGCTTTACGATTTGAGCGCCGAGGAAGGACATTGGGGCCAGGTGAAAGTCTGGTGCAATGGAGTGGAAGACGAGGCAACCCGCCTGAAGGAACATAAAGCCGGTCCAGACCGCGTCCAGCTCAAGGGCAGCCCTCGCAGACCTCTTTTGTGGATCGGCTTCGAGATCAATAATCAATCGAGATCGCCTCTTCGCCTCGTTCTGAACGAGACCCATCTGCAGGTGCGAAGCGGAGCGCGCGAGCGCTCGTGGGTTGAGTCCGGCGACTCTTCTCCGGAAATTTTCGCTGACTCCAACCGCAGGAAAATCGCTCCCATTGCGGTGCCCCTGCCGTCCGGTTTTGATTCGGGCAATCTTGAAGAGATCCAGGTGATCTGGACTCTCCAGCAGGGCTCTCGCCGATTCAGCCGGTCGACCACGTTCGCCCGCGCTCCCACCACGGGATCTTTTGAGTTCCAGCCCTCTTCAACCCTGGTCGGGGGATTGCAGAACAGCCAGCCTCCGTTTCAGCCAGCTGATTCCGGCGTCGGCATCGAATTGAACTGGGGCACGCGTCACTTTCGGGAATTGCCAGGCAACTAGCTCATTCCCAAGTATTTCCATCCTCCGGCCCCTCTTGAGCTCTCAGCCCTATCTTTGGTACTATTGAAATGTAATTTCAATAATGGATGGATTGGGGTTATTCGACTCAGTCCCTTTGCCGCACAAAGAGCGGCACCAGCACTTGAAGCCACGTTTCAATAGTCTGCCTTGGTCTGCGGCCTCAGTAGGAAGCGCGTCAGGAAAAAACATGCTGCAAGCATTCGTCATTACACTTCGGGAAGGGATTGAGGCCTTTTTGATTGTTGCGATTAGCCTCGCGTACCTCCGCAAAAGTGGCAAGTCCCACTTGATTCCAGCAGTTAAATGGGGAATCGGTGCCGCTTTATTGCTCAGCATCGGCACGGGGGTTCTTTTCGAACGGGTCGCCAACCAATCGTTGTGGGAGGGTATCCTCGCGATTGTGGCCGCGATTCTTATCGGAACGCTGATTATTCATATGTGGCGCACCGCTCGCTTCATGAAAACGCGGATTGAGCATTCGCTGGGCGCTTCGGCGGCGCGGGAAGGAAGGGCGGCGCTGGTGGGCGTGTTCTTGTTTACGGTGCTCATGATCACCCGCGAAGGCATGGAAACGGCGCTTTTGATGGACACCTTGATCTTCCAGGTTGGCTCACTGACGACGCTATCGGGAGCGGTTTTGGGCTTACTTTCAGCGGCCCTGGTCGCCTGGATCTGGTCGCGGTTCGGACACCGGATTAATTTGGGCCGGTTCCTGCAGGTCACGGCGATTTTTCTTTTCGTCTTCGTCGCGCAGCTTCTGATTTACGGATTCCACGAGTTGACAGAGGCGCACGTGGTGCCGGGGAGCGACTTCTGGCATGCGGTAACCGAGCCGTACGGCCCGGATGGACGCTACGGCCATCTTCTTAGTTACGGGTTGGTGCTTCTACCTCTGCTCTGGCTGGCTGTTAGTTGGCTGCGAGACGCCATGTCCGACGGGCCCTGGTCGGAACATAAAGCGTAATCATCTAATCGAATAGAGCCGCAAGTCCCTAACCGCCAGCTGAAGGCCATTGTCCACGCCAATTCCTTGGGTTCCCGTTATCGAATCGCTGTCTTGAACGGAGCCCACCAGCTGCCCGTTCGCGTAAAGCTCGATCTTTGGTCCCTGGCAAATAACTTTTAAATGGTTTGGCGCGCCGTTTCTCAGAACGGCTGGATCATGCCCCTGTCTTAAGACCGCGTACCCTGCCGGCTGGCCTTTACCAATCGAGTATTCTCCCAGTCCGTTTATCGCGGCGAAATAATAGATTCCGGTCTTTGGCCCCAATCGAAAAAACAGCCCGTAAAAATGATTGTCGAGTCCTCCTGACTTTCGGATCGTGGCTTCCCAGATGAAATCCTGAACCATGGGGCCGTAGTTGTAATAGTAGCGGGAGTTGCTGGGAGGAGCGTCAAGAGGCGAGACGAGCCGGAGATCGCCGCTCAAGTAATAGGCTTTGATCGGATCATTTGCCGAAGCGTTCAGGGCACGCGTTCCGTCGGGCTTTTTGTTGTCGTCCTCGTAGAGGAGCGAACCCCGCTGAGGTCCACTTGGAGAAGACGACGGCTCCGGCGAAGGCGCGGCCCGGCCCAAGGCGATCTTTCGTTCTAGCAGCACGCGGATATTTCCATCTTGGTCCACGCGGGTTTGGGCCGATGCGTCGACGGAGCCGGAATCGGTATTCACCACGCGGGCCTTCAGTTCGAGCTGTTTGAGAAGGTCGGTGTAGGTACCGCTCACGACGAAGTCCGCCCCGAGCGCGCGCCCCAAGTCGCGAATTGTTTTTAGGTCTAAAAGCACGGGTCCCGTCGTCACATCGGCGAGGGCTTTTTGGACGAGGGCCGGATCGGCGACTTCGAAGTTGCCGACCCCCTGAAGTTCCGACTGGAGTTGATCGGTTAGATAGAGGCCGAGTTGGGTGCCGCTGCCGTCCAAGCCGGTGAAAGGCAGGACCGCGACAATCGAGCCGGTGCTCGCCGTGGCCGGGACCAGCTTCTCAGCCATTAATTGAAGCCCTTTTTCAAGGCTGGCCGCTCGGACCGGCAAAGCCAACGCGCTCGCCAGCGCGGCCGCGGCCAACATACGTCGCATCAGGAAAACTCCTTCTGGAACACCGTGAAAGAGCAGTGTAACATAGCGGAAAACCCCTCTCAAGGAGAGCACCCTTATGAGTGCGCAGCCACTCGATCGATTGAAAGAACTCTTGGAAGACTTTAAGAGCGCTCGGCCCGGCCTGGCAGCCGAAGAGCTTTCGGAAGATGATCGCCGCGTGGCCTTCGCCTGGGAGCGGCTTCCGGCCGTCGTGCGCAATCCTCTTTTTCTGGGCGGTGCCCCGGAGCACCGGCCCAACCGCTGGAAATATCTTTGGACGTTTCGCGTCGTCGATGGAAAGGCGCTGGCCCAGGAGGCCGGATTGAGCGAGGAGGCTTGCCAGAACGCGTTTGACCGGCTGAAAGCCGCTTATTGGATTTTTCCTGACGGCACCGCGCGAACTCTCGATACGGATGGGACGGGAATGGGGCACAATCCGGTCGGCGGGAAATAAAAGAAGCCGACGCTTAACTCTCCAGGCGGTTACCTTTCGCTTTCGGTCAAGGTTTCCAGTCTTTTGAAAGACGCATTTTAGCGCATGCGCTCGATCGAAGGCTTTTCAGGAGAATCTCGCATCAGCTTCAACCTTAATACGACTCCCAGACTTCAAAGTTCTGAAATTGGGGAGTCGTGCCCGTGAGAGGCGGGAAAACGCTTTAGCGTTCGTTCTGAACGAGGCGGAGGACTTCACCGCGCTCTCCGACTTTGTCGATCCGGTGGTGCACATCGACGGCGGGGAGATTGGTGGTGTCGGAAATAGAGGAGACGGCAGCCTGTCGTCTTTGCTCAGCCAGTTGGGATTTCGGATCCTCGACATAAAGCTCGACGGTCAAGATTTGGTTCGAGTTCTGGCGGATCACGTCGATGGCGCGCTCCCAGAGGCCGCTCATCGTGGGGCGAAAGCTGGCCTGCTCGTCCTGAAATAGTTTCTTCGTCGCAAATTCGACGACGATTTTTCCTTTCTGATGATATTCGATTGCGTCGAGTTGGAAAGGCTCTCCTGGAAAGGTCTGAGCGTTCTCGTGCTCGTCGAAGGTAATGAACTGGTAGGAGTAAAGGGTGCCCACGCGAATGTATTCTCCGCGCTCGTTGAGCCCATTCCATTCGATTTGGTGCGGAGGAATACCTTTGCCGCGGATCGTTTTAATGATGTCGCCGGTTTCATTGGAGACGCGAAACTCCCAGCGGCGCGAGGCGACTTTGGACAATCCGGGATAAAACGTCACCAACGGCGGTTCGGGGATAAGCGGCATCCAGGGCCGAACGACTTGATTTGAATTTAGCTTCGAGTAATAAGCAAAGTCTTCGGCATTGGGGACCGGCTTGGGCTCTTGAAGCACGTTTTCCGTTTGGGCCGTGCCGCTTTCAATAATCTCTTTAACGTCGAGATTAATCGTGGGCGCCGGTTTCTGAATTTCCAAGTGCTCTTTGACCTCTCCTTTGATGGTTTCGGAGAGAGGCTCTCCCGGCGCTTCGGGCGCGGTAGCCGCCCTCAAAGGCCCGCCGGCAATAAATCCAGCCAGCAGAAGCGATACGGTCCATTTTGCGCGATTCATGTCAGACTCCCCTAAAGATAAATGTGATGTTTCCTTCCTGGACTTCGTTGGCCCGCTCTTCAGGTAAGGGCACAAACATCCATCGCTTCAATGAATCCATAACTTTCTGGTCAAACGAGGGGCTTCCTGAGGAAATTTCGACGACGATCCCGTCCATCACGCGCCCGCTCCAGTCCACGGCAAAGTGAAGCGTGACGCGCGCGTCCATCTCATAGCCGGGAAGATGCTTTTGCCGGATTCCGCGATGCGCCAGAGCGCCGGTGATATTGAAGCCGGAATTGCGCGCGGCTTTCATACCGGCTGGTTCCGCCGCATCAACTGTATGCCGCGGCAGCGCTCTCACGCTTTCAGCAGCCATTCCACCGCCCCAGCTTCGGCCTTGTCCGCCTGATCCTCCGTAACCACCGCCGTGGGCGCGGCCTTGTCCGCTGCCTGCGCTGTCCCCCGAGCCGGATCCCTGGCCCGACCCTCCCAACGAAGGAACATTTGAAATCACATCTGAACTGCCGGCGGAACCCGAAAGTGCGGCGCCCGAAAGCGCGTCGGCCGTCTGCGCGCCGCCAAAGCTTGCAGCTCCGCTCACCAATCCGCGACCCGAAGATTTCTTGGTTCTCAAGGCTGGCCCGCTTCCGGGGCCTCCGGCCAGCGATCTCACTTCGATACTGGTTTTTTCGCCCACGTCCACGGCGATTTCATTGTCGTTTGATCGCGCGTTCGAGTGAGTGGCAATCTCAAACGGCATGTCTTTGGCGGAAACCTGGAAAGACTTTTGCTTGAGGTTGGAGGCCGCCTTCTTCGAGGTGCCGATCGAGGGCTTGACGTCGATATTCTTCGTCTCACCGAGCGCCAGATTCTCAGTTTCCTTAAGGCCGTCGGCGCCCTTTTTCTGAGCGGCGAAGAAATCAGCGGCGGCCTTCGCCGACGGGCGGGCAACCGGCGTTCGGTGCATGATGGATTTCATGCGAGCAAAAAATCCGCTTCCTCCTCCCTGAGCAGGACCAGCTGGTTGAGAGAAATCGGGGGCTTCGGACAAGAAATCGACTTGAACCAGCATGTCTCCCAAGCCTTCGCCGGCGGGCGTCATGTTGAAGACGCCTCCCTTCCACAAAAGGAGCAGCGAGTGCAGCGCCAAAGCGAACACAAAGCAGGCGATGTCGCGGCCGGGGAAATTGGAAACGTGAGTTCTCGTCATTTTTTCACCTGAAGAGGACTGGTGCGCTGTTGGGTCGCAACCGCAATGGAGTGGTTTCCGACACAGCGATTCACTTCGCGAATCAGAGTCTCGACTTGGCCATAGGCCAGGCGTCTATCGGCGCGGATGATCACGACGGCGCCTTCCTTATTCATAAGGGCGGTTTTCAACGCATAGAACAGCCGGCTGGCTGGAATAATATTCTTGTCCACGGAAATGCGGCCGTCGGCTCCCAGGCTGACGGTGATGTTCAAATCTTTCGTCTCTTTGGTCATGGCCTCGGGCAATTGGACAGGCAAATTGGGAAGGTTAAGAACCGGGCTCATGAGAAGAAGAATGACCAGGAGCACCAGGGTCACGTCGATGACAGGTACGATGTTGACGCCTTTAACAGATTCGTCGGGAATGACGACGGTTTTCATGACGAGGCCTTCTTTTTTCGGGGCACCAGGGACAAGCTGGTGGCTCCGCTTTGTTTTACGAGGTCCATGACGCGAACAACCTCGTCGTAACGCACGTCGGCAGCGGAAGAAATAAGCACGGTCTTATCGACTTTATCGGACAGTTCCCGCTGAAGCGTCCGGAAGAGCGCGTATTCAGTGGAAATTGGCGCATTATTGAGCATAAAGCCCTGAGCAGTAACGTCAACGAAGAGAGGTTTTTCGGCGTGGTGGCGGTCGACCTTTCCGCTCACAGCCTGTGCGGTCTGCACTTGAATCATCGACTGGAGCGCTACCGGCGAGATCACCATGATGACAATGAGAAGAACCAGCGTCACGTCGGCCAGCGGCGTGACGTTGACTTCGTTAACTTCTTCTTCCCAGCTGTTATCGGACGACTTTCGCATGGACTTCTCCCTTGCCCTCTTTGGATTTATCTTCGCCGCCGTAGAGGAGGATCAGGAGTTCATTTGAGAAGTTGTTGAGTCTGACGCTGATGCCGCGCACGCGATAGCTGAAGTAGTTGTAGATGATCGCAGCGGGGACGGCGACCATGATGCCGGCCGCCGTGGTCACGAGCGCTTCTGAGATGCCGGCTGCCACGATGTTGGCGCCGCCAGAGCCTGATTTGCTCAAGTCGCTGAAGGCCTGCATAATGCCGGTCACGGTTCCCAACAGCCCGACCAAGGGCGAGATAAATGAAAACGTCGAGAATAATCCCAGGCGGCGCCTGAGCCGTTCGATCGCGTTTTCTTTGGCGATCTGGACCAAGTCTTCGTTGTCGGCGCGCGAGAGGTGGGTCGAACTGATGGCCGTGTGGAAGACTTGAGTGAAGATGTTCTTTCCCTGCGAGCAAAGCCCGCGGGCCTCGTAGAGTCGTCCCGATCGGATGGCAGAGGTCAGCTGATTCCACACGTCCTGGCTCCAGCCGGCATAAAGTAGGAAGTACCACATCCGCTCCATCAAGAACGTCACGAGCAGTACGGAGAAGAAAAGAAGGATTGAGATAATAGCCGGGTTCACATGAAAGATTCCCATGAACCCCAATTGCTTTAACATAACACGCCTCCGATTTGGACTAGATTAAAACGAATCATTGGTCTTTTTGGTCCTTGGTTTCCCGGGCTTCGGCTTTCAAGGCCCGCGCCCGCTCGATGGCCGCCCGCTTCCAATCAGGATTTTGACTATTGACCGCGATGTCGTCGTAAACGGCGATCGAATCGTCAATCTGTCCCATCGATTGGTACAGTTCAGCCAGCGAAATTAGTCCAGTCAGCCGCACCTCGTTCGAGCGGGGCTTTTTCGCTCGCAGCTTCTCGTAAGAGGCCAGTTCCTGGTTTGGCATCTTCGTCATGTGGTAGACGCGGGCCTGGGACACCAACGATTGGAAGGAGGCCTCCGAGCCGTCGGGAATCATCTGGTAATACTTAAGAGCCGCATCGTAGTCGCTCGTCTCCTCAGATAAGGAACCGATTTGGAGGAGAACCTTGTCCCGCTGAGGGTCGTTGGGGAAGCGCTCCAAAAACCTCCGGTGCGCCGCCAAGGCTTGGGAATTCTGGTTCATACGCTTATAGCAGAGCGGAATATTGCTCATGGCATCGCGCGCGAGGGGACCATTGGGGTCGGCTTCCAACACGTCATTAAAAGCGATCACGGCATTTCCGAAGTCTTGGGTCTGGAAATAGCTCACGCCGAGCTTGAAGAGGGACTCGACGCGATTCGGGTGCTTCGGAAAGTTCGTGAGCAGGTTCTTAAACGTGGTAACCGCGTTCGGATAGTCCTGTAAATTGAAGTAGGATACGCCCATGTAATAGAAGGCTTGCGAGATCTGCTGAGCCTCGGGAAATTCTCCCACGAGCTTCCGGAAGAAATCGAGCGCCATCTTATAGTCCTTCTTGTTATAGGCATCCGCGCCCACCTGCCAGTAGATATCCGCGGTGAGCTTGCTCTTGGGGAAGGCCTTTGTGAAAGCGACCAAGTCGTTCGGGCCTTTTCCCTGGCGGTAGTGCGCCATCTGCAGAAGCTCAAGAACGTCCTTATCCTTGGGATCCTTCGGATATTTGTCCAGGAAGTCCTGAAGCCCTTTGATCGCCAAGTCGAACTGGCCCTCGTTGTAAAAGCACTGCGCCACTTGGATGCGGGCATCTTTGGCCTTCTCCGAATTCCCGTACTTCTCGATCAGGAGTTGGAATTCGTTGGCCGCTTGCGGATAATTGCCGAGTCCGAAATAGGTCTTGGCGATTTCATAGATCCCCTCCGGCGCCAGATCATGGGTTGAATAGCGGTTTACGATGCGCTGCCAGCGCTTGATGGCCTCGTTATAGTATTCGAGCCGGTAGAAGCACTCGCCGGAGTGATACAGCGCCTGCGGGACCGCCTTATCGTCCGGATATCGGGCGATGAACTCGTCAAAATAGCCCATGGCCTTTTCGTACTGCTTCTGTGAGAAAAGAACTTCGGCGGTGTCCATGAGAACCGAGCGCTTGACGTCTTCGCTCTTGGTCGTTTCCGCCATTTCCAAGGCGCGCTGATGGGCCTCGGCCGCTTTGTCGTACTCGCCTTCCTTGGCCATAGACGCGGCCACGCCGAGCATGGCCTGGGACAGCATCTTCGAGGTTTTGTAATTGTCGACGACGAGCTGGAACGTCCGCTCGGAAGCGTCGTATTGATTCAACGCGTAGTAGGCTTCTGCCACCCAAAGGTAGGTCTGGGCCTGCCAGTCGGAGGGGCTTACCGGAGCCATCTTAAGGACGGCGTTCAGGTTCGTGATGATCTCGGCCAAGTGGTTGCTTTGGTAAAGGGAGGTTGCCATCAGGTACATGCCTTTTTCAGAGAAGATCGAGTTCCCGAATTGGTCGAGCACAATCTGGTACTCATCGTTGGCGTCTTTGAATTTTTGCATGCGCTGAAGGCAGATGCCTTTGAGGAGGTGCGCTTTGGCCGCCAGCTCTCCCCACGGATATTCCTTAAGGAATTGGTCCGCGCGGCCAATGGCCGCCTCGTCCATTTTCTGTTCGGCCTGACACCAGAGAATCTTGTACTGGGCGTCCATGCGCAGTTCGTGGGCGTCCGCGATTTGGCTGAAGTAGCCGATCGCTTTCCCATATTCTCCCTGCCGCATGGCCATTTCACCCAACATGAAGATGGCGTTGGAAAAGTTCACGTCGTCCGGGAACGTGCGGATCAGCTCCTGCCATTTGAGTCCCGCTTCCTGATAACGGCCGAGACTGAAGTAGATGCAGGCCATACGGTGAAGAGCGTAGGGCCGCAGCGCGCTCGTGGGAAATTTGTCGTAAACGCTCCGGTAGCTGTTGTAGGCCAGATTCAAATCGTTGACCTGATAGTAGGCCTCCGCCATCTGTAAGAGGGCCTTGTCGGCCCAATATCCCTTGGGGTCTTCCTGGTAGACGTCTTTAAACGCTTGAGAGGCGGCGATGACCTGGCCGAGCTTCCGCAACGTGACGCCCCGATAATACCGGGCTCCCAAGTCATCGGGAGTGAGTGCAAAGATATCGAGCGCTTCTTGGAGACGATTGCGCTCCATGAGCAGAAGACCGAGCGGCACCACCGCCGTGGGATTTCCTTTGTATTTGGGATACGACTGGAGAAGGTCGTTCAGCAAGCCTTCGGCTTTGTCGTGGTTGTTCAGGGCCATCCAGCACAGCGCCACCCCGAGAATTCCTTCTGACCGGAGAGCCTTGGGCGCCTTGGCCTTGACGATGGAAAAGCGGTCCATCGCGTTTAGGTACTTCTTCATGTTGAATTCGCACTGCCCAAATCGAAGTTGAGCGTTCAAAGCCTCGTAGGCATTGGGCCACTTCTTGATGAGCGTCGAGTAGTCCTCAGCGGCTTCCGGATATTTCTTGAGAGCGAACTTGATCTCTCCCAGCGCGAATTGGGCCTGGGGAGCCAGCCGGTGGCTGTGGAAATATTTGAGGAACCCCTCGTATTCCTGTTCAGCGGTGTCGAACCGTCCGTTCTGGTAGGCGATCGAGGCCAGCTTGAACTGCTCGAGCGGGTCTTCTGAAACGGCTCCGGCCGGGCGGCTCGCGCCTGCCACAAGCGCGCCGAGGAGCAGCAAGATGGATGCAACAAATCGTTTATTTCGCATGGGATGAATTCTCCGGAGTATTGGATGTTCCGCTCTGAGCTGGGGCTGATGGCGGATTCGCGGGCGCAGGAACGGAACTTGTGGCCGGCACGGCTGGAGCTGGGGCTGCCGGCGAGCCGGTGCTCTGCACGGAAACCGCCGGCGCCGTCTGAGGCGTGTCGGTCCGGTTTTCCGCCTTTGGGGCCACAGGGGCCGTTGCGTCTGTTTTGTTTGCGTTGCCCAGCGTCTCGGCGTCGCGGGCGCCGTTAAGTTTCAAGTTCATGTCAATGACCTGGTCCAGCTGGTGGTGGGGCAGAGCCAGATCCAGATGATCCGACACAGTCCACGACTTCCCGTTTTTATAAACGACCAGGAACGTATAATAGTATGTGCCATCCACCACAGGTTCGCCAATGGAATTTTTAGCATTCCAGACCACGTCCTCTGGAGGA
>Ga0207121_1053_pt1 | contig 25598 bp, 25 predicted proteins | sample Alteio_BWMinHeat_41_FD_153513 | JGI IMG/M metagenome (GOLD analysis project Ga0207121, IMG submission 153513) | Enriched cells from forest soil in Barre Woods Harvard Forest LTER site, Petersham, Massachusetts, United States -... | ecosystem: Environmental > Terrestrial > Soil > Temperate forest >... | reverse complement strand
CATGATATTTTTAGTAATATCGGGCAGGAACCCTCAAACCAGACGTGCAAAGCCATTCAAAGGCTTATCGCAGATTGTGAATATGTGGTTAACAAAACAGAGGAGGGAGCCGCCCGCGATGCTGCCCTTGTCAGCGTAATGCAGCAGGTGGAACAGCATGAAATCAACGAGTACCAAACAGCATGCGAACATGCCGTTGATCTTGGGCATACCGGGATTGTGGAATTATTGAATAAAACCCTCGATGAAGAACGGACGATGAATCTGCGTTTAAACGAATTGGCCCAGGGCGTGATTAATATCCAGACCATAGACCCCCAGGGAAGGGGTTTCTACATGCCGGAAGGAAAGTTTAGAAAAAAAGGTATCAAGAAGAAAAATACGGATGAATCCCGTTTTATCAGCGAAGGAAACCCCAATGTCCAGGAACCGCAAGAGAATGAGCAGGAAAAAAAGGAAAAAAATTTAAAGAATCCGGAAGAAGAAGGTGATCAGTCCTGATTTTAAGTAAGTTTGTCCTCTAAAAGATGGAAGGAATATGATCAAAGCTTTGGGAGCCCGTTATTTTGGAAATAGAAAAGCCGAATTTCGTGTCTGGGCCCCTGCGTTGGAGAATATGTCCTTGCGTTTTATTTCTCCCACTCATCGAACGATCCCCTTATCAAAAGATGAGTGGGGATATTGGAGTACTGTTTTAGAAAATGTTGATCCTGGTACCCGCTATTTTTACCATTTTAATGATAAAAATTTCCCTGACCCGGCCTCCTATTATCAACCTGAAGGTGTTGGGGGGGCTTCTTGTCTTATAGACCATGGCGGTTTTGCCTGGAAAATTCAAAATTGTCCGGCCCCTGCTTTGCAGGAGATGATCATATACGAGATTCACGTGGGAACATTCACACCGGAAGGCAATTTCAAAGGGGTTATCTCCAAATTAGGTTATTTAAAAGAATTAGGGATAAACGCTATTGAGATCATGCCGGTGGGCCAATTTCCCGGAGGGCGTAATTGGGGATACGATGGGGTTTTTCCTTTTGCGGTGCAGAATTCCTACGGGGGACCGGATGATTTCAAGAGCCTGGTGGATGCGGCCCATGACCATAAAATAGCGGTCATTTTGGATGTGGTTTATAACCATTTGGGGCCGGAAGGCAATGCCGTGGGCAGTTTTATGCCGTGTTTTAGTGAGAAATATAAAACACCATGGGGGCAAGCAATTAATTTTGATGACGAGTACAGTTACGGGGTGAGGAATTTTTTTATTTTCAACGCGCTTTACTGGTTTGAATATTACCAGGTGGATGCCCTGCGTCTGGATGCCATTCATGGGATCTATGACGGAGGGGCCAAACATTTTCTTACTGAACTTTCCCAGGAAGTAGACAAGCTCTCCTTACAGATGAACAAAAAGTTTTACCTGTTTGCTGAAAGTGATTTGAATGACGCGCGCGTCATTTTACCCCGCAAGAAGGGTGGTCATGGCTTGGATGCGCAATGGAGCGATGACATCCATCACAGCATCCATGCCCTGTTGACCAGAGAGACAGAAGGTTATTATGCCGATTTCGGGCAAATCACCCATTTGGACAAGGGTTTAAAAAATGGTTTCGTTTATACATGGGATTATTCACGCTACCGCAAACGCTGTCATGGTAGCATATTAAATGCTGCCTTGCCTGCCAATCAAATCATTGTCTGTTCCCAAAATCACGACCAAATGGGTAATCGCCCGCGCGGGGAGCGGTTGTCAGCGCTTGTGCCTTTTGAAGCCCTCAAGCTGGCGGCCGCAGCGGTGATGTTCTCGCCGTTTATCCCTTTACTTTTTATGGGTGAAGAATACGGGGAGAAGTCGCCGTTTTTATATTTTATGGATTTTTCTGATAACGGGCTTATTGAGGCGGTTAGGCAAGGGCGGAAAAATGAATTTAAGGCGTTTGGCTGGAAGGATGATCCTGTTGATCCACAGGATCCAAAGACTTTCGATGGCTGCAAACTCCGTTGGGAGGAATTAAGTGTTCCCGAGCATAAAACTCTGTTCCTTTTTTATCAGTTTATTATTTCTTTGAGAAAAAATATACCCACCCTGTCCTGCGGTCCCCAGGATTTTTTGGGAACAAAAGTCCTGGAAGAGGAAAAAATGTTGAAGATCACCCGTCGCCATGGGACAAGCGAAGTAAAAATCTATCTGAATTTCAACCGTTGTGTCAACCCTGTCTCATGGAACAACCCCGACGAAACGTGGAAATTAATCTTAAATTCCAGCGATCAGCGCTGGTTGGGGCCTGGCCAGGCATTGCCGCAGATCCTGACGGGTGAAGAAAAATTTTCCATCAATCCATTAAGCTGCGTTTGTTATGAAAAGGAGACCAAATGCAGAAATTAAGAATACTTATTTTTTGTATTTGTTTTTTATGGACGGCATCAGCCTGGGGCTTGGAGATTTATTTAAAAAATGGGGATAAAATTACCGGTGTCATTGTAGGGCAAGACGGTACTTCGATTCTGGTCCAAACCCTGGCCGCGGGGGAGATTAAAATAAGCAGATCCTTTATCGACCTTCCCAAAACGTATCCCGAAAGGTATGCGCCTCCCCAAATCCCATCGCAGAAACCTGCCGCGGCACTCCCGGCGGTTGAATGGAAGAAGGACATGTCATTGGGCTATACTCAAAACGGGGGCAATACCAGAAAACAACTGGGGCAACTCTCGATTTCGATTAACCGGAAAACGCACACCAACGAATCAACCGTGAAATTTGACTCGTTTTATTCTTCTACCAACGGAAAAATGGATGGCAAGAAATTTTATGGGATGCTCCGTTATGCTTATAGTTTCGGCAACAATTTAAAGTGGTATAATTTTTATAAGATCGAAGGTGATCAGGATTATTTTGCCGATATCTATTACCGCGTGACCCCCTCGACAGGTGTGGGGTATTGGTTCTCTGACACGAATGATTTAAAGGCCATGACCGAAGTTGGTATAGGTTACCAATATACCGCCTACCGTATCGAGACAACCCCCGATAAGGGGGAACCGGTATTAGTGCCCCGGGCTTTTATCGACAAGCGGCTGATAGCTAATTTGCATTTGTCCGAAGACCTGACGGTTTACCCGTCTTTGGAAAATATCAATGACTACCGCGTCAGGTCCGAGACCGACCTGGTCAATCAAATCACCCAACGCTGGTCATGCAAGATCAGCTATATAGACGAGTTTAATTCCAACCCACCGCCGGGGTTCAAGAAAAATGATTATACCTGGATGACATCTTTGGAGTACCATTATTAATGGTGAGGGACAAGTTTGATACCCGAAAAATTTTTTAATTGTATTTTTGAAACCTGACGTTTATAATCCTTCTGTCCTAGAAAAGTTTCGGGCAGACATGTTTTCTGCGCGCAGTTGTGGCATGTCTATTCCTGCAGTGACCTCCCAAGTAGGCACGGTTTTAGCTAATTCAAAAATATAAAAATTAGGAAATACACCCCAGCAAGGGGTATTTGTATTCTTTTTTCTCTACTGATCATCACTGATTTTTTCTGTATTGAACCCGCATGGTTTTCAAATCAAATTTAAATAGAATCAACACAGCAGGTATAGCAAGAGAAAGGACTCAAGCAATGGGAAAAAACTGTATGTTTTTAGGGGAAGGCAAATTAATTTTAACTGTCCTGGGGCTATTAATTATCGGTATTGTGATCGGTATTAATCCGGATACTGCAATGTCGCAGAGCATCGTCTCCGCAAGCGGTACAACGATCCCTTCGGCAACCCAGATTATGGATAGTTATAACAACACCTGGGCTTTATCTTCCTCAAATATAGTACTGGAGAATGGAAAGCCAGCCGGGTATTCAAACAACGTTGTCTTGATACTTTATTATAATGGCATCATATACCAGGAAAATTCCACAGGCAGCTGGTGGTCCTGGACAGGGACGACCTGGATAAATTCCGGTAATCCCTTACAGCAGAGCGTCGTCTCCGCAAGCGGTACAGTGCTCCCTCCGGCAACCCAGATTGTGGATAGTTATAATAACACCTGGGCTTTATCTTCCTCAAATACAGTATTAGAGAATGGAAAACCAGCTGGGTATTCAAACAACGTTGCCGCGATACTTTATTATAATGGCATCATATATCAGACAAATTCCACAGGCGGGTGGTGGTCCTGGACAGGTACAACCTGGATAAATGCCAGTAATCCTGTACCAGCCGCAATAGGGACCTGCGGGATCGCCAATGGGGTTTCCGTCAGCAGCGCGCCAACGGCAAACCTTTGCAGCAGCGGCAGTCCGTCAGCAGTGACAGGTAACGGAACACTATGGAGTTGGACCTGTAATACAAGCTCATGTTCAGCGCCAGTGCAACCAGCCGCGGTCAATGGAGCGTGCGGAACATCCAATGGGATTGCGGTCAGCAGTGCACCAACGGCAAATTTGTGCAGCAGCGGGGTGGCAACAACGCTCAGCGGCAGCGGCCCATGGAGTTGGACCTGTGATGGCACCAGCGGTGGTAGCGATGTGTCCTGTTCGGCCCCGCTGTTACCGACTGTTTCCGTAAGCGGTACGACGGTTCCTTCGGCAACTCAGATCGTAGATAGTCAGAAGAATACTTGGACTTTAAGTTCCACAGGCACGGTATTGATGAATGGCGCTCCGGCCGGGTATTCAAGTAATGTTACCTTGATACTCTATTATAATGGCATCATATACCAGGAAAATTCTTCGGGCAGCTGGTGGTCATGGACAGGCAGCACATGGGCAAACTCCAGTGATCCCAGATTAGGCGTCTGTGGTAGCGCCAACGCTGTTGCGGTCAGCAGTGCACCAACGACAAATTTATGTACGAGTGGTGCGGCATCAGCTGTTAGCGGCAGCGGCCCATGGAGTTGGAGTTGTGCCGGCGGCAATGGTACTCAAGTACAGTGTTCGGCACCTTCAGCAGCCTCTCTAAAGGACATGTTTGGTGTTAATTTATCCAGTGCTGAATTTGGCCAAAATTTTCCGGGCACGTATGGGGTGGATTATACCTATCCTACGGCAACCGAGCTGGATTATTACAAAAGCAAAGGGTTAACATTGATTAGAATACCTTTCGCCTGGGAACGGATGCAGCCGACCCTTAACGGCCCCTTGGATACGGTACAAGTGGATTATATGACGAATTTCATAAATGCGGCTGATGCGAGAGGAATGTCCGTGATCCTTGATGTTCATAATTATGGGCGATACGGCATCGGATCCTTCAGTGACTTTACTTTCCACGGTAATGTTATCGGATCGTCAGCGGTCCCCGTGTCGGCCTTTGCGAATTTGTGGTCGCAGTTAGCGGCACAGTTTAAGGGGCATTCATCACTGCTTGGTTATGATATCATGAACGAACCACACGACATGGGAAGCGTCAGCGCCTGGCCGGCCGCAGCACAGGCAGCGGTCAATGCAATACGGGCAGTCGATACCACTCACCTGATTTTTGTTGAGGGTGATGGTTGGGCAGGTGCCTGGTCTTGGATGACGTATAACACCAACCTTAACATCAACGACCCATCCAGGCATCTTGTTTATGAGGCACACCAATATTTTGATAGCGATCATAGCGGGACCTATACAAGCAGTTATGATGCAGAAGGCGCCTATCCCACCGTAGGAGTCGTTGATTTGCAGCCGTACGCCACATGGCTTAACCAACACGGGTTTAAAGGGTGGATGGGTGAGTATGGCGTTCCGAACAATGATCCCAGATGGTTGACGGTCCTGAATAATTTTCTTACAGCCTTAAAAAGCGATGGGGTATGGGGGACATATTGGGCCGGCGGTCCATGGTGGGGAAACTATACGCTCTCATCTGAACTGAGCAATGGTCAAGATAGTACTCAGATGAACATTTTGCAAGACTATCCTAGTGCTTAGGATTTTTTAAGACGGCTTAAAAAGAAAAAAAGGTGACAGGTACTATTTTTTATACGAAATAGTACCTGTCACTTTTTTTTAATTTCAAATTCATCCCAATTTAATTTTCCCAATGTTAATGTTACGACCGATGGGAGGTGCCCGCATGGCTGGCCACGGTGAGAAAACGGAGGATTTTTTGCGTCTGGCTGAAAAAGAATTACATTTGGCCAACAATTCTACAAATATCGGCCAATAAGAGGCCTTTGGTTTAATTTTGTTTTCATTCTTTCTTAATTTTGACCTTGCTATAAGTTACCTATGAATGATGAGACCACCACCATAAAACCCAAGGGAGGCAATACTATGACAACATCTATGACAAACCCTAAAATAATGACCATTACCAAGGAAGAGCTTGCTCAAAAGATTCAAAATGCCCAACCGGTCCAAATAATCAATGTCCTTGATCCAAAGTTTTATAATTGGGGGTTTATTAAAGGTTCCATAAAAATCCCATTGGATCAATTGGACAGGCGCTTGGGAGTGCTTGATAAAAACATAGAAGTGGTGACTTACTGCGCAAGCTATGATTGTCCAGCTTCCATTAAAGCTGCTGAAAAACTCTTGAGCAAAGGTTTCAAGGTATGTGCTTATGAGGGAGGCATTAAGGAATGGAAAGAAGCGGGATTACCAACAGAATAAATTAAAAATATGGAACAAACTTTTCGTGCGGTCATTTGGATGATTGTTGCCGTATTGATTGTTACCGGCACATACGTGGTCTTTAATGCAACGCACACTTTTTATAAATTTTCTTTATTGGGAGGACGTTTTTTTGAAGAAGGTCGTTATTCCCGCGCATTGCCTTATCTGCTTTCCGCCTATCGCATGAAGCCTGGAGATAAGAACATTGCCTGGAAATTGGTATGGACTTATGGACATTTAAACCGGGAAGGTGAGGGACGTCGTATCCTTGAAGAAATAAACAACAAGTTTCCCTCTGACCCCAAGGTGAGCGAATCTTTAGGCGATCTGGCCTTTTCCCAAAAAGCTTACGCTGTGGCCCAGAGGGACTATGAACGTGTCTTGGCACGGAAACCGTCGATGGGTCTCCACAAGAAATACATCGATGTGCTTTTAGCGCAGAAGAAATATGCCGATGCCATTGGCCAGATGGATATTTTACTTTCCATTGCTCCGGAGGACCAGGATTTGCGTTATCAGCATGCACAGGTTGTTTCCGCCGCAGGAGATCACGAGCGGGCCGCAAGGGAGCTTCAGGCTTTGTTAGAAGACGGCGATATCAAAAAAGAGGTCTTAACGATGATGGGGGATGAACTTCGTCTCCTTGGCAGGGATGAGGAAGCCATAAAAATGTATCAGAGGGCGGAAAATGGTTAATAAATCGATCGTTCTTACAGTATTTGCTATTTTTTTAGTGGGTTTTATTTTTAAAAGTTATGCGGAAACTGAGCTCACGATTAATGACCGGGCCAAGTTAGGAGAAGTTTACAGTTTGGAGAAGCTCAAACAATTTGATAAAGCAATGCCAACGATACAGGATTTGTACCAACGTTATGCGGATAACCGGGAAGTTAGGTGGACCTACGTAAGGGTCTTGGGGTTTGGCGGTCATTGGAAAGAAGCGATGAAAGCTTTTGATGACCTATGTGCGGTCAAGTGTGATGAAGGGATGTTTGTAACATATGCGCATATTCTTGAATCACAGGGCCCTAACCCGGAAACATTGCTTTATATAAAAAAACTCGCTGCCCAGCATCCGGAACAAAAAAAGATCCAATCGATCTATGGGGAAATATTGTCTTGGAACGTTCAAAATCCCCAGGGACAGCGGGTCATTGAAGAATTAAGCGCTAAATACCCCGACGATCTAAAAATAGCGAAAGCCGATGCCGATATACTGGTGGAACAAAAGAAATATGCTGACGCAATCGCTCAAATGGACAAGTTGCTTTCCAGTAATCCCAATGATAAAGATTTGCGTTATCAGCATGCTCAGGTTGTTTCTGCCACGGGGGACCACAAAGAGGCTGTCAAGGAGCTTCAGGCTTTGCTCAATGATGGTTTTACGAAGAAAGAGGCTGTCATTATGCTCGGTGATGAACTTCGTCTTATAGGACGGGATCAAGAAGCCTTGGAAGTTTACCAGGGGGTGATTAATGGAAAATAGGCCTATTTTTTTTGTATTGTTTATGGTGGTGTGCTTTATATGTTCCTCCTCCTATGGAAGCACAGTATCCATAGAAGACCGGGCAAGATTAGGAGGGGTTTACAGTTTAGAGCGGCTTAACAAATATGATGAAGCAATACCTATCATTACTGAATTGTATCAACGTTACCCCGATGATTCGGAGATCAAGTGGACTTATGCCAGGGTCTTGGGGTTTGGAGGCCATTGGGAAGAAGCCGTAAGGGTCTTTGATGAGTTATGCGCCAAAGGATGCACTGAAAATGAATGGCTGACTTATGCGCATGTCCTTCAGTCGCAGGCGTCTGATCCGGAGGTTTTGGGGTATATGAAAAAATTGGCAGACGCCCACAAAGACCAAAAAGAGATCCAATCAATATATATCAACATGTTGGTCTGGAACAAGAAAAGCCCGGTTGCGCCGTCATCGGCTGATGTTAAGAAAACTCCAGAGACGGTCGTTACGGAGACACTTATTGCAGAACATAAGTTTGATCAGGCTCTGAGCCAATTGGAGACCATTTTGGAGACTTCACCTGACGATGAAACCGCCTTGTTATGGAAGGCGCGGCTTTTAAGCTGGCGGGGCAAAACAACCCTTTCCGTACAAGTTTATAAAAAATTAATACAAGAACACCCTGATGAAGTCCTTTATTATCGCGAGGCTGCGCGTGTCATGGGTTGGGCAGGCAACACCTCAGGGTCGGTTTCTTTGTATTATAAGGCATGTCAGCGTTTTCCTAATGATCAAGCGCTTAATGCGGAAGCCCGGGCCAAGAAAGCTTATTATAACAATTTATTTTTTCAGGCAGAACGGTCCTATCATCAATGGTTAGCCCTTGAACCGGATGATCCAGAGGCGCTTTTTGACCTTGGGCAGATTTATGCCAGGAGCCATCAGTACCGTGCTGCCGGCAAGGATTATGCAGAACTTCTCAATAAATATCCAAACAATGCCCAGGCCCAAGCTGTCCTGGATAAAGCGCGAGTTTATGACCGCGATTGGCGTATAGGGGGCGGTTTCCTGCGCGACGAACAAAACGGTAAAACCCGACAGGTGGATGTACGCCTTTATGATGCCTACGAACAATTAGAAAAATCGATTTTAGGCAATTTGACGCTGGGCCTCAGGACAGATCAAATGGATTATGCTTTTCCAAGCCCGATTTCCAGTGTCCGTCGGCAACGTTACGCGGCATATTTGGAACAGTATTTCCTTCCGGACACGTTTTGGAAGGCAGGCTATGGATTGAGTAAATCTTCCAATGATAGCAAGAACCTGCAGTACCGTGACGCGGAAGTACAGTTTCCTGTGTTAACAGAACGCCTGTTATTAAATGTTTCCTACAAGAGGGATGATTTCATCCAGAATGAGGCCATGCTCGCGGAGCATCTGCAGGAAGACCGCTACCGCGCGCGGGCCACATGGACACCTATAAGACCTCTTGAGATCGGTGTTGATGAGGCCCATTCACGTTTTACTGATGGGAACAGTGAAGACAATTATGGCGGTGATGTTGCCTGGCACCTTCTCTATGATCCTACCCGGTTGACTGTGCGGTACCGCTGGCAGGACTGGCGTTTCAAGAAAAATGAGCCCGATTATTTTTCACCCCGTAATTTTCCTTCGCGGCGGGTATCATTGGAATGGGAGCAGTTTCTAAACAAAAATAACCTCTACTGGGGCGCGAACAATTTTTCATACTTTTTGCGCTATGAATATATTATGGACCAAGGCAATCAGCGCGGCCATTCAGGCGCCATCGGATTTAACTGGCACATCAATAAAAGGCTGACACTGAGACTCGAGGCGAACCACATTTATTATGAACATCCGGGGATTTACGCAGACGATGAACAAACCATCTCACTTATCTTTGCTTTCTAAATTACTGTTGCCGCGCCAAGGCATCCTTAAACCAGCCCCTTCACAGGTGCTGGTCATTACGGTGTTGATTTTTCTTATTAACTATTTATTATTCCGGTCTGTTTATTTGTACTACGCAAGCTGCAACCTATTAGAGAGGATATTGGCCATATTGTTCTTGGGATCGGAATTTTTTATCATGTTTCATGCCGTCGGGTATTTTTTTAATGTTCTGCGCTTAGACCGGCAACCGGATAATTATCCGGTCCAGCATTTGGTTGACGGGCCGCCCGTGGCGATCCTGATCCCGGCCCGTCACGAACCGAAAGAAGTCGTGGAGCGGACACTGTTGGCCTGTTACAACCTGGATTATAAAAACAAGACAATTTACCTGCTGGATGACTCTTCCATTGAACGCTATAAACAGGAGGCGCGGGAACTTTCGGAAGAATTCGGGGCAAAAATATTCTCCAGGGACGTGCATCGGGGGGCCAAAGCAGGGATCATCAATGATGTCAGCCGGACCATAACGGATAAATACATGGCTATTTTTGACGCTGACCAAAACCCTATGCCGCATTTTCTTAAAGTTCTTGTGCCGATTTTAGAAAAGCGGGAAAGGCTTGCCTTTGTTCAAACTCCCCAATTTTATACCAACTGCTCTTCCAACAGGGTTTCAGTGACAGCGAATTTCCAACAAGCGATCTTTTATGAATACATCTGTGAGGGTAAGAACACTAATGGGGCGATGATGTGTTGCGGGACAAATGTTGTCTTACGCAGGGATGTGATCCTGGATGTAGGAGGGTTTGATGAAAATACGGTGACCGAAGATTTCGCGACGTCCTTGAAGCTGCATATGAAGGGATGGGAGACCCTTTATGTGAATATGCCCCTTGTTTTCGGCATGGCACCGGAAGATCTGGTGGAATATTTTAAACAGCAATCCCGTTGGGCTTTGGGCAATACCCAGGTTTTCAAGAATGTCGTTAAGAATTTTTTTACCAAACCATTCAGTTTAAGTTTCATGCAATGGTTTGATTATTTCGTCACCGGCACGTATTATTTTATCGGGTGGGCCTACTTAGGCCTTTTCTTGTGCCAGCTTATTTATACGTTTTTTAGTGTCCCCGCATTTTTTATGGACCCTTATGTGTATACCCTTACCTTTGTGCCTTATTTTACTTTGGCACTTGCCGTTTTTTATTCAAGCATGGGTTTACGCAATTATAAATTCTCTTATATTTTAAAGACCCACCTTTTAACGATGCTGTCGGTGCCTATTTATTTAAGGGCAACGCTCTTCGGGCTTTTTAATGTCCCTGTCGGTTTTCAGGTGACAAACAAAACCGGCGCCACACAAGTGGCTTACAGTTTTTTATGGGTGCAGATCCTTCTGTGGGCATTAAATTTAGTGGCCATCACGTGGGGGATTTTAAGGTGGGTTTATGAACACAACCCCGGGATACTTCTTAATGTTTTTTGGTTGTTTTATCATGTGCTCGTATTCTCTTCCCTGTTCTATTTCAACGAAAGCGGCGGGGCTGAAGAGGCGGTGGAGACATTATGAAGAGGATATTTTTGTTGTTGCTGTGGGGTTTTGGGGCTTTTCTTATCATTGCCTGGGTTTTGTCTACACAGCAGGAAGGGCAGGTGCATAAATCTTCCCGGCTCCTTTCTGAAACATGGCAGGGGTATAAGTCATATTTTATACAACCCGATGGAAGGATATTGCGGCCCTCTGAACAAGACACCACTTCCGAGGGCCAGGCCAATGCCATGCTAAGGGCCGTTGTGATGGGAGACCGCCAGACGTTCGACAACTTGTTAAAGTGGACCCAAGATAACATTTCTCGTCAGGAAAAGTTCGGCGACCATCTTTTGTCATGGCATTATATCGATGGTTCGGTCCGTGATGGGATGCCGGCCACTGACGCAGACATCGATTATGCCATGGCCCTTGTCCTTGCTTCTCAACAATGGAAAAATGATTCTTATGCTGATGTGGCACGGCGGTCGCTCAAGGACATCCTTGGTAAGCTGACGGTTGTTTTTAAATATCACCGTTACCTTCTTCCCTGGATCATTGATTCACCGTCCGCTTTGGAGAAAATCCCGCAAAATCTTTCTTATTATTCACCTGCTTATTTTAAATCATTTTATGCCTTTGACCAGGACCCGCGTTGGCTTGAGCTGGTCAATACTTCTTATATTCTATTGGCGCAAGCCCAGAAAAGTTTTAATGGTGCCGTGGGAGTTGGACTTGTCCCTGACTGGGTCAATATTGACCGTAACGGGAAACTTTCTGTCTATGATGGAAAATCCGGTAATTTCGCTTGGGAAGCTTTACGTGTACCTTTTCGTGTTGGTATTGATGCATTTTTCAATAGAGATCCAAGGGCGATCGAAATATTGTCCCAATTTTCCAATTTTTTTGAAGGAGAGTTGAAAAATAGGGGAAAACTTGTGAGTGGGTATAGTTATGACGGCAAACCTTTAAAAGATACACAGGAAAGCCCGCTCATGTACGCAGTTGCTTATATCACTTTTGAGCTGACTGATAACCATGACCTTGCCTCCCAGGCCATCACCAGGCTGCGGGTTTCGATCCATAAAGGGTTTAGAGGGGCTTATTACCAAAGTTCCCGCGAGTATTACGCCAACAGCCTTGTCTGGATCACGGAACTTTTAAACCAGGAAGAAACCCATGACGAAAGATGAGCTGTTGGTCCTTTTAGAGCGGGGCCGCAAGATCGATGAGGCGATATTGCTTTATTCGGAACATCTTAAGAATACGCTTTATCTTTCGGGATTCGAGAAAGGCTTAAGGGATAAGACCATGGAGACATTAAATACCCTTCATAAAGAAAGTCACGTACATAAGATATTCATGAGGCAATTGATCGACCAGGTCAAAAAGGGAGACAAAGATGTTTACTGAACAGATGTACCGGCAATATTTTTCAGAGATACATGGCAAGCAGCGGGAGATGATCATTCTACTGCGTAACGGGCTTGGTAGGATATCGGAAGACCGTATGCAAAAATCGCTTACCTGGCATATGAAAAGGGAGATCCGGCTGGCTGTTTTGGTACAGAAACATATAAGATTATTGTCTCCTGATCCTAATGCAGAAAAAAATCAGGTTCCACAACCCATCCAGGTCCGACCTGAACAAGTTTTTCAGAGGCGCTGATGGAATGAATATGATGCAATTAGATATAGAAAAGGTTTATGGCTACTTTGTAGAATACGGTCTTCAACTCATCGCATCTATTTGCATTTTTGTCGTTGGCCGCTGGCTGGCCAAGGTCGTCAGTAATCTGCTTGAGCGTGCCATGGGCAGGTCTGGATTTCACAGGACCCCGATTTTATTCGTCAAGCATTTGACCTTTTATGGTTTGCTTACCTTTACCGTGATCGCGGCCCTTAATAAATTGGGGGTAGAGACGACTTCCATGATTGCGGTGATAGGGGCGGCTTCTTTGGCCGTGGGATTGGCCTTGCAGGGAGCTCTTTCCAATTTGGCCGCCGGTCTCATGATCATTTTGCTTTCTCTTTTTGAAGTGGGCGACACTATTGATGCGGGAGGAGCCCAGGGCTTGGTTGAGGAAATACAGATTTTTAACACGGTCATTATCACGACGGATAAAAAACGCGTCATTGTTCCCAATTCAAAAATTACCGGTGATAAGATCACCATTTTCCCCCATGACATTCCGCTGATTTGAATAAGGATTAATTCTGTTTTAACCTTTTCTTCATCTGCGGATTATTAGAATAAAAACGTAAAGGAACAAGAGGATATTTCCTAATTCCATGGACACAATGACTGTACATAAAGAACGGACTTTTAATGGTGATAAAAAACACCTGATACATTCTTTAGTTCCGTATGAGAAAAGGTTCATAAAGGCAGTTTTACCCTGGATACCTTTGCAAGTGAGCACCGTTCATTTGACGTTAATGACCATCGGGTGGTCTGTCGGGATTGTCATAGCCGGGTACTTCTCCAGAGGGGATATGCGGTGGCTTTGGGTATTTAATGGATGCATCTTGATGCAATATATTACCGACATGCTTGATGGTGAGGTTGGACGCGTCCGTCATAGCGGTCTTATCAAGTGGGGATTTTATATGGACCATTTTTTAGATTATATTTTTTTGTGCGTCATCATTATCGGGTATTCTTTTTTGTTGCCATCATCCAGCTTTTTTCTGGTTTTATTATGTTTGACTTTTACAGCGGGTTTTATGGTCCATGCTTTTATCGATTTCGCCATAACCAATAATTTTAAGATCAGTTGCAATCGGTTTGGCGTTTCTGAAATGCGTTTTGTTTTGGTCCTATTTAATATCTCACTGATATTCTTTGGCAAGGTATTGCTTATTGAGGCATTCCCTTTTATTGTCTTAGCGTTTTTTCTTGGATTATTATTGTTGGTTTATACATCCCAGAAAGTTTATCGGCATATCGATACCATGCGGCAGGCGCAAGAGGAAACCTTTTACAAATAGCATCTAATGAAGGGGGAAGATATGGGACAAAAATTCTTTAACATGGCAATTACCGCTCTATTAGTATTTCAATTAACAGGGTGCGGAACAATCTTATATCCCGAACGCCGGGGACAAATAGGAGGCCGTTTGGACATAGGAGTTGTTCTTTTAGATACAATAGGTTTATTCTTTTTTATAATCCCTGGGGTCATTGCTTTTGCCGTTGATTTCAGCAATGGGACCATTTATTTACCTGCTCACCCACCGGCTGTTATCTACAGGGCGGCTGATTTAAAGCAGATCAAATTCGATCCTAAGCATACCTCACTGGCCCAAATTGAAAAAATAATTAAAGACCAAACGGGATGCACGGTGAAATTAACACAGGACAACGTACGCATCAGCCGGTTAAAATCCGAAAGTGATATGATGGCGCATTTTGCCCAAGTTAGGCCTGACACTCAGGATAACCGGCTTGCGTTGAACCGTTAAAAGCCCCAAGGGGGGAGTACTTATGACCAATGAAACCTTATTGTTGCTGCTGCTTATTATTTTAATTTTAGGAGTTCTGCCGGCGTGGTCGTATAGCAGCTCATGGGGATATGGGCCTACAGGCGGTTTAGTATTTTTGTTGGTAGTTCTTTTGATTTGGGCAATTGCAGAAGGAAGGCCGTTGTTTAGAAATTCCACGGAAGATTTTAAGGCAACAGTCCAAGATGCCGGTCATAATTTTCAATCAGCAGGCCGTGATGCAGCGGATTCCATCAGGCACACCCTTCAATGATATTTAATTTTATTTTCATCTTTTTTTTAATACACTGATATCGAAATAGTTTCAGTTAAGGCGGATTGTTAATCAAGGGGGGATAAAATGAAAAATTTTAATATCAAGTTCAATTATGTTGTTTTTGGTGGTGCTTTAATATTGATGACCTGCAGTTTGGCAGCTTGTAATAATAATGCCTCCACTTCAAATACAGATACCAACGGGGCCTATTCAAGCAATGCTACCAATGCCGATGGGGCCACCGCTGCTAACACACAAACCAATTCTTCATGAAGACAGAAAAAGAGCTTTCAGGCACAGAAACAGGCCCTTTAGGGGCCAGCCTGAAAGCTGATGGCGTTAATTTTGCAATATTTTCTCAATACGCGCAGGAGGTTTTTCTTTTATTGTTTGACGATAGCGGTTCACCGGCAACGGACACCATCAAGCTTAACCGCGCTGGGAATATTTGGCATATTTTTGTTAAAGGGATAAAGGCTGGGCAACTGTATGGATATAAAGTCAACGGAGAATATAATCCCGGCGAAGGTAAAAGGTTCAATCCTTATAAATTATTGATAGACCCTTATGCCAAAGCTGTCAGCGGAAAATTCAAAGACCGGGAGAATTTGATTTTTTCTTATGACGTCAACGCCCAGGGGAGAGACATGGTGATGGACCGGCGGGATAATACGCTCATTGTTCCTAAATCTATTGTCATTGACGATACTTTTGACTGGCAGGGGGACAGGGCTCTTGACATCAGTATGGACCGGTTGATCATTTATGAGACCCATGTGAAAGGATTTACGGCCCATCCTTCTTCAGGGGTTAAAAACCCAGGCACCTATTTAGGATTTATTGAAAAAATCCCTTACTTAAAGAAATTAGGCATCAATGCCGTAGAACTCATGCCGGTCCATGAATTTTTTGTCCGTAATGAACTTCTTGAAAAGAATCTGACGGATTACTGGGGATACAATACCATAGGTTTTTTTGCCCCTGAATTGTCCTACAGCACTCAATCTCAATTGGGCTGTCAAGTCGGTGAATTTAAGACCCTTGTTAAAGAGCTTCATAAATCAGGGATCGAAGTTATTTTGGATGTTGTTTATAATCACACCGGAGAGGGTAATCACTTGGGACCAACCTTATCTTTGAAAGGCATAGATAATCCTACTTATTACGCCCTGGCCCAAAACTCGGATCAAGCCCAAGAACCGTACCGTTTTTATTTAAATGACACAGGTTGCGGCAACACGTTGAATGTTGAAAATCCAACAACCATGGACCTGGTTTTGGATTCTTTAAGGTATTGGGCCGGCACAATGCATGTGGATGGATTTCGTGTTGATTTAGCATCCATTTTAGCCCGCGTCAAAGGGCAATTCAGCCAATCATCCTTGTTTTTTGAAGCTGTTTCCAAAGATCCTATATTAAGCAAGGTCAAAATGATTGCCGAACCTTGGGATTTGAGTACCTATCAAGTCGGTAATTTTCCGCAGGGCTGGTCGGAATGGAACGGCAAATTCAGGGACACTGCGCGTAAATTCCTTAAAGGCGACAAGGCCCAGGCAGGGGAAATGGCCAAGCGACTGACAGGGTCTGCGGACCTTTATCAAAGTGATGGAAGAAAACCCTATAACAGCATTAATTTTGTCACTTGCCATGACGGTTTCACACTCCGCGACCTTTATTCTTACAACGAAAAGCACAATGAGGCCAACCTTGAAGATAATCGTGATGGCAGTAATGATAATAATTCGTGGAACTGCGGGGTTGAAGGCGAGACCCAGCAGGAGGACGTCCTGCGTTTAAGAAAACAGATGATCAAAAACGCCTTATGTTGCCTTTTATTTTCCTCAGGCACTCCGATGATCCTTTACGGCGACGAACTTATGCGGACCCAAAAGGGGAACAATAATCCCTATTGCCAGGACAGCGAACTCAGCTGGCTGAACTGGGATAATTTTAAGCAATATCCTGATATTTTAGATTTTTGTATCAAGGCCATTGCTTTTAGAAAAAGCTGGCCACTGCTAAGGCGTCGAAGATTTTTTATGGGGGAGAGTACGAATGGTCATGACATACCGGATATTTCCTGGTTTGGCAGGCGTCTGGATACCCCGCATTGGGACAGTCCTTTACTGAGGACTATTTGCTATCAATTGGCAGGACATGAGGCACCTTCAATAGTGGGGGAATATAATATTTTTTTTGTTTATAACATGAATTACAGGGCGGCAGTGGTTCATTTACCTTACTTCGATGGGCTCAAATGGTACCGCATGGTGGACACATCCCAAAAACCGGGAGAAGATTTTCGGTCTTATGATAAACGGCGATTATTGCGACGGCAGGACAGGCATTACTGTGCCGGACGCAGTGTCAATGTTTTATGGGGAGGGTCATGAAAACACGATGAAGAAAGGAGAACATTATGTCAAAACACCATCAGAAGAACAGAGCGCATCCAGCTAATCGTTTACAACAGATCGAATCATCGCAATCACCATCGGAGGTTGAGTTTGTGCTGGCTTATGAAGATATACAAAGACGGGCTTATCAAATCCATGAAGAAAAAGGCGGGAGCGATTTAGAAAATTGGCTGGAAGCTGAACGGGTTCTTAAAGAAGAATATCGTAGGCAACACTGATAAACGAGAGAAAGCCAAATCAGTGCTGGGTGCGGCTTTTTTAATTGTCTATTTTGGCTCTGAACCTTTGAGTTTGGATAAATGAAAATAAATCTGCAGTTCTTTCTGCTTCACAATCCGCAATGCCGCCCACAGATAAAGGCCATGATTATCCAGCTGATAATCATGGCCTTTATTCTTTAGAAAAAAACCACTTTATAAAATTCAGATTAATCCTGTTTTAACCTTTTCTTCATGTCTCGATTGTTAGCATAAAACCAATACCACCTGCCGTGTAAGGTAGCCATGATCAACGGCGGCAGCTGCGGGAATATTTCCCGAAGGATGCGAATATGAGGTTTTTATGGAAATTCATTTTAAGGCGTTTGGCCAAGGCCCAGGGATTCCTGGATCCCATGGTGGTATTTTCAAATTTACAGCATTTTTCTAAACCTTCAGAAGTATGGGTCCCTGTTGAATTGTTACGTTCGGGGGCTGTGCTGCAGGCCAGAGGGTTAATCAACAGCCAGGCCATTCAGAATAATTTGGACTGGGTGTGGCCTTTCTGGGTGGAAAGGCAGTTTAATCCGGTCGATAAGGCCTTCATTCCAAGGGCATTTAGTTTGACACATATCAATTTAACTCATCGCAATTGGACGGCGGTAGGGTTACCGGATTTTTCAGACCTTCCCATTGTTGATCCCTGTGGGTTGGTCACGCCTTTTTTTGATGGATGGTCGGTGGATGCATGGATCATCAATGAAAAAAGTGCTTTTATTCCTTCCCGCCTGGGTTACGTGCAGCAGGATTTGGACATGGCCGATACTTTTGCTGTTTTAACCTCATCGATCTCTGAGAAGTTTTTTTTAAAATCGCGCACTGAAGTCAAGAAAGGAGAGGCCCCGGTTTGCACTATTTCTTTCAATGGGTGGGCCAGCCACCAATCATGGCTGATGATTTGCATAAGGCCCTATAATCCTGAAGGGGTAAGTTTTGTTAAGAATATTGGGCGGCTTACGGCAATTGAGGGATGGGTCGTTAATAAAAAAGAGGAAGTCCATTTGGATAAAAAACCATTTCGATATATTTTTTCCAATTATAATTCCGGTGACCTTTGTGAAAAGCTTCGTGTGCTCGATCCGGAAAATATGGCTGCAGGGCCGGACCAGGAGGCTGTTTCCTGCGTCATCGGCATGGCCACCAGTGCTGCCCTTTATCGGTTAAAACCTGGTGAAGAGAACCGTGTGACGGTCAGGATTCCCCTTTCGTCCCTGGAGGCAGATAAATCCAGTAGTTGGGTTAAACATCTGCAAAGAGTTTGCGTATTGAAGGTCCCTGACCGGAAGTTCCAGTTTCTCTATAATGCCGCTATCAAGACAATGATTTTGCATTCCCCCGGGGACATATACCCGGGTCCATTTACTTATAAGCGGTTTTGGTTCCGGGATGCCGCCTTTATTTTGCAAGCCATGATGGCAACAGGCTTGTTTAAAAATATTGAGAAAATCATGGACCGTTTTTTGGGGAGACAGACCCCCTTGGGTTATTTCATGTCCCAGGATGGAGAATGGGATTCCAACGGGCAGGCGATCTGGGTCATGAAACGGTTCCTGGACACCAGTAATGGAGATGTAAAAAAAGAATGGGCCGCCAGTATTTACCGGGGTGCCCAATGGATTGAGCGCAAACGCCGTTCTACTGACAACGACCCCCTGCATGCCGGCCTTTTACCGGCGGGTTTCAGCGCGGAACATTTCGGCCCCAGTGATTTTTATTATTGGGATGATTTTTGGGCGGTAGCTGGATTAAGGGAAGCCTCCTTGCTGGCCCACGCCCAAGACCAGAAACTGTCAGAGAGTTTTCAGCGCGAAGCAGATAGTTTATTGAATGCGATTGAAGACAGTGTCTCTTCCTCGCTAAGCCGCCTGCATCATCCCGGTGTTCCGGCTTCTCCTTCCCGGCGCTTGGATGCTGGTGCCATCGGTTGCCTGGTTGCCAGCTATCCTTTGCAGATTTGGTCTGCCCGGGATGAACGTATTTTGCAAACTGCTAAGTTTTTAATGGACAAATATTTTTTACAAGGGGCTTTCTATCATGAAATCAGCCATTCGGGGATCAACATTTACCTGACGCTCCATGTAGCCCAGGTGTTGCTGCGGGCGGCGGATGCGAGATTTTTTGATATTGTCAAATCCGTCGCCGCCCTGGCAACCCCGACGGGGCAATGGCCGGAAGCCATACATCCCAGGTCGAAAGGCGGTTGTATGGGGGACGGGCAGCATGTATGGGCTTCTGCTGAATGGGTCATGATGTTACGCAATATGTTTGTGCGAGAAGAGCGCTCAGAGCAGATGCTTATTTTATGTTCCGGAATCCCACCGGAATGGATAAATACCAAGGAAATCCTTTTTTTAGGCCCTACCCAAACTGTGTACGGTGAAATTTCCGTAACCATCAAGGTTGAAGAATTCATTGAGGTCAGCTGGCAGGCCCGCTGGCATAACACCGTACCCCGGATCGAAGTACGGTTACCTGGTTATGGATCTTATGTTGTGAGAGGGAACATCACGTCCATCAAGATCAGCATGGCGGAGGCCGTTGTATGAATATTTTACTCATGACCAATACGTATAAGCCCCTTTTAGGCGGTTTGGAGAAATACATAGAGTCATTTACTAAAGAATACCGACAACACGGGCATAAGGTCATCATTGTTGTTCCTGAATACCCGAATATGCGGCCCGAAGAAGATGTTGTCCGTATCCCGGCTGTTAAGAATTTTAACGGTACGGATTTCTCCCTGCAATTACCCATTCCTGGAGTACTTGACGAAGCTCTGGGGAAATTTCGTCCGGATATCGTGCATTCCCAGCACCCTTTTTTAGTCGGGGATACGGCCTTAAGGGTGGCCTCCAAATACAATGTGCCGTTGGTGTTTACCCACCACACTTTATATGAAGAGAATGTGCATTATATGCCTGGGAATGAAGAAGCCTTAAAACGTTTTATGATTGAATTGTCCACGGGTTACGCTAATTTAGCGGATTGTGTATTTGCTCCAAGTGAAAGTGTTATGCAGATGATGAAGGAACGGGGGGTGCAAACGCCCATTCATGTTGTCCCTACCGGGATCTACGTAAAGGATTTTAGCCATGGGGCAGGGAAGGTCTTGCGTAAAAGGTTAAATATCTCTTCCCATGCGTTTGTGGTGGGTTATATGGGCCGTCTGGCACCGGAGAAAAATTTGGAATTTTTAGCGCGGGCCGTGGCGGCATTTATGAAAAAAGATGCCGGGGTTTGTTTTTTGATCGGCGGCCAGGGTCCGTCCGAAGAAATGATCAAGGACATTTTTGCCAGGGAAGGTCTCACCGATCGTTTGTACTTAGCAGGAATATTTAAGGGTAAGGACCTGGCGGATGCTTACCATGCCATGGATGTTTTTGTCTTTGCCTCTCAAAGTGAAACCCAGGGAATGGTATTAGATGAGGCGATGGCTTCCAGCGTGCCGGTGGTGGCAGTGGATGCTCCGGGTGTGCGTGAAGTTGTCCAAGACCGTATCAATGGATGCTTATTACCCGGTGAAAATACAGATGATTTTGTGTCAGGGCTTGAATGGGTCCAAGAATTGTCAGCGGAGAAATTAAACAAGATTAAGGCAGCTTGCAGGCAAACAGCGGACCGTTTTTCCATGGATAAAAGTGCCCAAAAAGCCTTGGAGATATATTTATCCTTATGCATTCAGGGATTTGCCCGCAAATCCATTGAACAAAGTTATTGGGAAAGTAAGATGCGGTTAATGAAGGCCCAATGGGGGCTGATCAAGAATTTAACAAAAGCTGCGGGGGCATTAATTGGAGCCAACTGAGAGGCCGAATTTCTAATACAAATATTGAGGAAACGGCACCTCTCTAGAATTAAATTTATTAGTGTTAAGGAAGTGAGGTTCACCTTGAAAGGGTCTGATCTGTTTGTTAAATGCCTGGAGAATGAGGGCGTGCAATATGTTTTCGGCCTGCCGGGTGAGGAAATGGAAGATATTTTATTCTCTTTGGAAAAATCTTCCATTAAATTTATTCCCACCAGGCATGAGCAGGGTGCTGCCTTTATGGCGGATATGTGGGGCCGTTTAAGCGGACGGGCGGGTGTGTGTTTGTCCACCTTGGGCCCTGGCGCTACTAATTTGGTGACCGGCGTGGCCGACGCCAATCTGGATAAAAGTCCCCTGGTTGCTATTTCAGCCCAGGCGGGTATACAGAAACTCCATAAGGAAAGCCATCAGCACCTTGATCTCGTGGATTTATTTCACCCGATCACCAAATGGAATGGAACAATCCCCAGTCCGCGGGTCATACCCGAAGTTGTCCGTAAAGCCTTCAAAATAGCTGAGAGTGAAAAACCTGGGGCCACTCATATCGAATTTTCTGAAGATATAGCAGGCATGCAAGTCGAGGGAGAACCCATTCTTTCCAAACGTGTGCGCAGGCCGGACCCTGATGATTCTGCTCTGGAGGAAGCGGTGGCCTTGTTGAGAAAAGCACGTTATCCCATGATCATCGCTGGCAATGGCGCTGTGCGTAAAATGGCATCTGAGGAACTCACTGAATTGGTCAAAAAACACAATATCCCGGTGGCGCACACCTTTATGGGACAAGGGGCAGTGTTAGACTGTGAGGCACAGTCATTGTTCAGCATAGGTTTTGGTTTTCACGACATTGTAATGGATGCGGTGGACCATGCGGATCTGATCATCGCGGTCGGGTACGATATTGCCGAGTACGCGCCGGACGCCTGGAACCCGAAGAAAGACAAGAAAATTATCCATATTGATTTTACACCGGCGGAGGTTTACACGCATTATCAGCCGAATGTGGAGATAGTAGCGGACATTCCCGCCACTTTAAAGGCGCTCAACGAGAAATTAGACAGCAAGGGAGTTTCCTTTGACAGCCGTTGGTATTTGCCTATCCGTGAGCGTATTGTGGAAGACAGGGCGAGTTATGCCCTCAAAGAAGGGCAGCCGTTTACCGTTCCGGGTGTCCTGAATATCCTGCAAACGATCATGCATAACGACGACTTGCTTATCAGCGATGTCGGCAGTCACAAAATTTGGATAGCCCGTAATTTTTCGGCATGTTGCCCTAACGGATGCATTATTTCCAACGGCTTGGCCAGCATGGGGATCGCCTTGCCTGGCGCTGTGGCCGCGGCCCTGCATTCTCCCGGCCGCCGGATCGTCGCTGCCATGGGGGACGGCGGATTTTTAATGAACTCCCAGGAATTGGAAACCGCCAAACGTTTGAATTTAGGATTTACGGTCATTATTTTCAATGATAATGATTATGGGTTAATCAGCTGGAAACAGCAGATGAGCCGGGGCACAAGCACCGGAACAAAGATCACCAATCCTGATTTTAAAGCGTATACGGAAAGCTTTGGCATCAAAGGTTACCGTCCCGGCAATGCGCGCGAACTCACAGAACAGTTAAAACAGTCCCTTGATCTAAAAGAACTGAGTGTTTTTGAAATCCCCATTGATGTCAGCGTTAATCAGGAACTCATCAGAAAGTTAGACGCCCCACGAAAGGCAGAAGCACATGCAAACCATTGATCCGACAACGGGGAAACGGATAAAAATTTATCCCGAGTTTTCATTGTCAAAAATAGACGGTATTTTAAACCGTGCTGAGAAATCCTTCCAGTCCTGGCGGGCCTTATCGTTTAAAGAGCGTGCTTTAATAATGAAAAAAGCGTCTGATATTTTAAGGAAGGGTAAAGACCGGTACGCCCGGCTTATGGCCCAGGAGATGGGCAAACCGTTTGTGCAAGGCCAAGGCGAGATTGAAAAATGCGCCTTTGTCTGTGATTTTTATGCCGAGCACGCGGAGTATTTCCTAACTCCGGAGCCTGTCCGCACCGAGGCAAGCAAAAGTTTTGTCACCTATGAGCCTTTGGGTATTGTCCTGGCAGTCATGCCCTGGAATTTTCCTTTTTGGCAGGTTTTTCGATGTGCCGCTCCCACACTGATGGCCGGCAATGCAGTTGTTTTAAAACATGCTTCCAATGTATGCGGGTGCGCTCTGGCCATTGAAAAGATTTTTAAAGAAGCAGGTTTCCCACCGGCACTTTTTTCCAATGTGTTTATCTCAAGCGCAGAGGTCAAAGACGTCATTGAGCATACTCTTATTAAGGCGGTAAGTTTGACCGGAAGCACGGGGGCGGGCCGAAGCATTGCTTCCCATGCCGGTGGCGTTCTAAAGAAAGCTGTTTTGGAATTAGGAGGCAGTGATCCTTACATTATTCTGGAAGACGCCGATTTGGAAAGTGCGGTAGAAACATGCGTTAATTCCCGTCTGATCAATGGCGGACAAAGTTGCATATCCGCGAAACGTTTTATTGTAGTGGCCTCTGTTTTTAAAGAATTTGAAGAAAGGTTTATTGCCAAAATGCAGATGCAGCGCATGGGACCGCCTTTAGATGAAGGCGTTAATCTGGGGCCCATGGCACGTCATGATTTACGGGACCAGTTGCAGGGCCAGGTGCGCCGCAGCACCAAACAGGGGGCCAAGCTTCTCTTGGGAGGGGCAATCCCCCTGGGCCCAGGCGCATTTTATCCACCGACGGTGTTGAGCAATGTCCGCCCGGGAATGGCGGCGTACCAGGAAGAACTCTTTGGCCCTGTAGCAGCTCTTATTAAAGTTACTGACCAACAAGAGGCTATCCATACGGCCAATGATACGGTTTTTGGATTGGGAGCGGCTGTTTTTACCCGTAATATCAAAAAGGGCGAACTCATCGCGACCCAAGAATTGCAAGCCGGATGCTGCTTTGTGAACGATTCCGTCAAATCTGACCCGCGCCTGCCGTTTGGCGGCATCAAACAGTCAGGGTATGGACGTGAATTGGCGGAATCCGGTATACGGGAATTTGTTAATGTTAAAACAATCTACATCAAATGAGCCATCAGAGACTCTGAAAATATAATTCTAACTTCATCTTATTTTAATTTTTGTTTTAGTAAAGTGTTCTTGTCAAATAAAGGGCCACTATTAATCTTTAAGGAGGGTAACGCTATGCAAGACACCTATACTAAAGAAAAACAGGATTTTTCCAAGACCATTGAACAGGGTGAAGAAAAATTGAAAAGCACCGCTTTTGACGTTCAAAGGCAATTAAAGCAGGGGCAGGAACAGGTCCAGCAATTGATCAGCCAGGCAGACAAACAGCTCCATGAGAACCCGTGGCCGGTAGTCGCCGGTGTAGCGGTGAGTTGCCTGTTTCTTGGTTTTATCGTGGGTACCAGCAGGTCCAGGAATTAAAGATTGGCTAATGGAAAGAGGGTGAGATGAATAATTTAGCAAACGGTGCCATAGACCACACCCTGAGTGCTTTAGAACAAGCCATTGAAAACAGGAGAATACAAATGCATAACGCCCGGATCCAACCAGGGCCTTCTCCTGTTGTGTCTCATCTGTATTCAGAAATTTTCAATAGGGCGGGAGCCTATTATGCGCAGATGACAAATGCCTTGGGGCATGGAAGAGAATTTACCCAAGGATTTTTGAATAAGATGGTGCAAAGCCTTCGGGAAGAACCTTGGGAGTTTGTACGTAAAGTAGCTGTCTACAGCTTTGCCACAGGTTTATTCTTAAGCCTGCATCATAGGAAATCATCAACGGAGGCAAAAGAATGAGAAAATCCCTATGGACATTCTTATTGCTATGGG
>Ga0207121_1052_pt1 | contig 26340 bp, 25 predicted proteins | sample Alteio_BWMinHeat_41_FD_153513 | JGI IMG/M metagenome (GOLD analysis project Ga0207121, IMG submission 153513) | Enriched cells from forest soil in Barre Woods Harvard Forest LTER site, Petersham, Massachusetts, United States -... | ecosystem: Environmental > Terrestrial > Soil > Temperate forest >... | reverse complement strand
CCTTCGCTCTGCCCTGTTTTAATTGAAAGCCATATACAAAGAGCTCCAATTAAAAAACTTCCTCCTGAAATAAATAATGCAATAATTTTGGATTTGTCCTTAATCCCGCTCATATCCTCTCTCCTGCTCTATTACTTTCTATTGCTTTAATGGTGTGTGTTTCGAAGTTCTGGGAACACGCTTCTAATTTTCTATGCAATTTGTAAGTGATAAATTTGTTCTTTGAGCGACACTATGTATGGTTAAACGGTGTTGTGGACGAAACAATAAGGGATTTTTGGCCAAATGTCTGTGAGAGTTTACGACAAGAATGTTCCAAATAAAGAGAATCTTTAGAACATTGTTGTCGTAAATCGAAGCAGACGGCCAAAATATCCCGTTTCGGGAACAATACCGGTTAACCATATAGATAGCAATGAAAGAAAAGAATAAATTTATCACTTACATTGCATGCGCTACTTAGCTAAGCGTGCTCATGGTGCGCCATCCAGTTTTTGCCGTTCAATATGCGCGCGGTCAACATACAGCAGATACTGTCGCCTGTTGCATTTACCATTGTCGCCGGAGGGTCAACCAATGTCCCTACCATAGAAATGATCGGCAGGGCTTGGACAGGAAAGCCATACATGGTCACGATCAGCAGTTCCCCCAAAAATCCCCCTCCGGGAATACCGCTCATCACAGTCCCGCTTAATAGGGCGATGCCGATGGCCATGAAGATGGTCGCAGGTGAGGTAAACGGCATATGAAACAACCCGAAAAGCAAGGCGATCTTTAAAATGGCAGACAAACAGGACCCTTCCAGATGAAGGGTGGCCCCTCCGATCGGAATGATCACTTCTCGAAGGTCTTCAGGGACCCCCATGCGTTTGGCTGCCTCCATATTAGCAGGGATGGAGGCAATGCTGCTTCCTGTTCCCCATGATATCAAGGCCACGGGAGTAATGTTCTTCCAAAAAACTTTGACACCATTCATTCCTCCGGCCATGTAGGCGTAGACAGTAAACGCAAAAAAGAAATAAAAAAATGCCACAGGATAATACAATCCCACCGCACGCACATAGCTGCCCAGTAGTTGAGGTCCAAAAACACCTACCAGGTAGGCAAAATAAGCACCCAAACCAATGGGCGCGTAAAGCATGATATAAGAGATCGTTTTTTCCATCACTTTATTGCCGGCAACGAGAAAATCTATAAAGGCACGGGCCTTGGGACCTGTAGCGGATGCCGCAATGCCCAATAAAAGCGAGAAAACGATCATGGCGAGCATGTTCTTTTTAGAAAAAAGGTCCGCAAAGTCAGAAACGGTAAAAGCCTTGATGATAGTATCGCCTATATTTTGCGGTTGGGCCTCGACATGGGCAGGTAAAGCTATGGTCACACCTTCTGCGGGGGGATAGATCCCAACGGCTGCGATCATCAAGAAACAGGCAATAATACCCGTAGCGATAAAGACAACCAACATCCATATCAAGATCCGGCTCAAACGTTTTAAGTCGGACATCGTGGCCACCGTGGAAGATAAAGAAAAGAATACAAGTGGCACGACAATGGTAAAAAGCAGGTTAAGAAAAATGTCGCCGAAAGGCTTAAAAATAACCGCTTTTTCTTTAAAGACCAAACCCAATACGCAGCCGATAGCAATAGAGCCAAGTAAGATCAAGGAACGGCCGTAATTTTTCAGGAAAGCGGATCCTTTAATCAAAAGAACTCCCCCTACCCCTCTTTATAATAAAGAGGGGAGTTACTATAACCATCCGCAAAAGGCAAGGGCACAGATGCTCTTGGCATCCATGAGCTTTCCCCGGACAAAAAGCCGCCGCACCTGGGGCCTGGTCATGGGAATGATTTCAATGACTTCATACTCTTCCGGCTGGGCGTGGGTCATCGTCAGTTGCCCGGCTTTGAAGACATGGATGATCTCCGTCGAATAACCAGGCACCGGATAAATAGCTCCTAATTTAATTAATTGCTTGGCTTTAAGGCCGGTCTCTTCCAGCAGTTCCCTACGGGCACAAGTGTCCAAAGACTCATTGGGATCAAGCGTGCCGGCAGGCAATTCATAAATATATTTTTTGAGCGCCGGACGGAATTGGCGCATCATGACAACTGTATTCTTGTTCAAAAACGGGGCTATGATAACAGCACCGGGATGGTTGATCAAAGTAATACGGGTGGTACGGCCGTTGGGCAATTTTACCAGTTGGTTTCTTTTGACGTCGAGTTTGCGTCGAGGCATATTATACCACCGGGATTGTCTGGGCCATGCTGGGACGTTTGGAGATCTCTTCAAACCATTCGGACAAAGCCCCCTGTACTTTCAAATGAGGGAGGCGAAAATGGATATAACCGATGGCTGAGCCAACGGCTACCAGTGCCAAATTAAAATTCTTAAGTTTGGGTAAATTTTTCTCAATGTACGCATAGGCTGAAAGGATATTCGCCTCCATCGTTGCGGTAAACTCTTCATGAAAATCATTGGGATGACGGACTTTTTCCATATAAAGATTAATGGCCGTGGTCATTAGATCATCGGCAAAGGCTTCCCATTTTAAAACTTCAATGCGTTCTCCCACCTCCCTAACCTTCTCACTCTCATGCCGAGTACTCCTTAAGGTCACTACAAGGCGGAAGGAATTACCGTTGTGGGGAATCATAATAGGATTATCATTAAAAGCGTCCAAATACTGGCAGATCACCGAGCTGTCAAAGACCGTTGTGCCGTTATCCAAAACCAGCGTCGGGACCTTGCCCAAAGGGTTGGCCTCCAGGAGCCGTTGGGATTTTGTCTGCAGATCCTCATCAACCAAATCCAACGGGATATTTTTTTCCAATGCAATGACCCTGACCTTGCGGGCATAAGGTGAACGTTTAGTGTAAAGTAATTTCATGATCAACCTCCGCCTTTCTTTAAAATTTGTTTAGAAGAAAAAAAGAAATCTGCCTTTCTTTCGATTCGAATGCTCCCATCCTAATGACTGGAACAAATCTGGTGATGATTTCAGGTAACGGTCCTGATCAATCTCTTTTAGCCAAAAGTCCTTAACTTCAGGGTATTTTTCGATACGTGCATCGCCCCAACTCTGACCAGCCCACATTTGTTGATTGTCCCAGTTCGTATCGATATAACAAAAAGCCTCCACATTTTGGTCTTTGACGAACTGGCATATATGACTTAAATAACTGATTTTGCCTCGGATAGTGTACATGCCCTGTGGAGTTGATTCACAAATCATAAAAGGCTTGCCATGCTCCCGGGCCAGTTGCAAGAAGTTTGAAGCCATTGGAATCTGGCCGGTTGAGAATAGAGAAACGCCAAACCAGTCCACATAATCATCACCCGGATACCAATCCATCCATTGCTTACCGGGACTGTCCGCACAGTAGGTATGCCATACGTACGCCGCATTGCGCACTCCTTCCTGGCGCAAAAAATCAACCACATAACGGTAAGCCTGTATATACTGATAGGGATCATAATGGTTTAAAGGAAGGTCGAATTCATAACCTATGCGAAGATAAACTGGCCGGTCGGCCTTTTTGATCCATCGGGCCAATTTCTTCAAATTAGCATCATATGTTCCGGCAACGGTATCACCCAGGCCATTGACCATGTATAAGCCGACCTGGATGACAGAATTTGGGTAAGATCTCAACAAGGCTTTGCCATTCTCCGGACCGGCACCGTATTCGTTTGCTTCGTCCAATCCCTTCATCTCTTGGATCGAGGTATAGACCATAGTCCCGCCGGGAACACTGCCAGTAGCCCTGACATACCGGGCAATGGTGTCACGGTCCTGGCCGACTAAAAGAAGGGTTTTTCCAGAGGGGGGAGCAAATGAGCTTGAAACGGCAAATGCCGGGCAAAGAGCCATTGTCAACAAAAATAAAATCAGTAATCTCATGATCCCCCTCCCCCAACCCCTCCCACCAAGGGAGGGGAATAATTAAAGATGCCGTTATTTTACACTGCTTGGGCAAAATATAGAAAATTATTTTTTGAATCTGTTATAAAATTTGATGATTGTGGCATGTAAATGTTGCTGCACATAGGAAGGATTGAATAAGGCTGAAATTAAAAGTGATATGAGGATACCGAAAGAAACTTCCAGAAAACGATAGGTGGCCGTCATCCAGGGAGAAGCTGAATTTCCCATCAGCATAACAACGGCAACCGTCACAGCGGCTATGCGGTAGCTTTCCATTAGCCTTAAAAGCCCGCAGATGACAATAACCACCCCCACCGCCAGACCAAATGCCCATACATGATACCCCCCAAGAGCCAAAAACAACCCTCCCACCAACGCTCCGACAAAGGTGCCGGCTACCCGCATCCAGGAAGCGCTGATGGTCGCCTTTGCGTCGGATTGCATGACAACGATCGAACTCATCACCGCCCAAAAGCCTTGAGGTAGTTTGAGCCACTCTGTGATATAAAGACAACTTACCGCGGTAAGCGCGGTTATGAACGCCTGCTTTATAGTCGGTTTCATATGGTTATTGCTGAAGTTCTACGACCACCCACGAAGCATTGTCCAATGGAAAATTACCCAGCGAAGTCCTGGCACTGGTGAGGATTTTTTGGGGAGAACCCAGCAATTTCAAAGGCACGGTAATGGTGACCTCATTGGCGCTCCTGCCAACGCGCACCACCCCCTGGTCCAGCCGTTTGTTCTGGTCATAAACGCTGTAACTTAAAACGCCCAAACGCACATTGATCTTAGGCATTTGGCCAAAAGGCATTTTACCGCTGTAACCGAAAAAATAAATCGATGCTTCCACGTCCTGCGCCAGCGGCCTGGACAGCCCGATGGTGACAACAAGGTTTCCGGACTCCCAGCGCAAGGATTTCCAATCGACACCGACGAAGGCTGCGCGCTCCCGGTCACTTAATTCTTCAGGCAATTCCGTTGCCGTCTTCAATTTTTTCTGCCCTGAAATGTGGGAAAAATTCTCATTCAAACGGATCCGCATCTGTGGGAAATCGCCAAAAAGCTCATTAAATTTGACAAAGGACAAAAGATACTTGGGACTGGAAAAGTATTGGCTCTTGTGCGCCTCCAAAGCTTTTTTCTTGGTTTCCATTTGTAAGGGGCTTAAACGGTATTCCTTCCATGTCTCATCACCGGCCAAAGCTTCCGGAGGGGTCAAATCTTTTTCGGGATGGAAGCCTTTAGGTTTAGGCCATGTCAAATAATGGATAAGATACGGATACAGCTGGACGTCATTCATCCCTTCATCCCAAAGGGCGACGCGTAAATACAGGTAGAGGGACAGATGGTCCCCGTTATGATCCGCGGGATGGGAGACAAAAATTTTAGTCGGCTTAAAATCCCTTAAAATCGACCTTAAATCTTCAACGATTGATTCGCCCTTATACGGCGCGCCAAAATGATAAGCGTCCTTATAAGGGACTGCGGTCACGCGGGTCATGATACTCCTGTACGCGTGGTGCTGGTCCCAATGAAAATACCACATGTTCAAGGTGCCAAAGTCCGGGTAACCCAAGAATATCAAATTCTGCGGCTGTACCCCCAAAATGCGAGAAGCATTGACCGCTTCATCATGCCTCACCAGCCCCATTGTCTCCACAGCACCGGGAAAAACCACCGGGTGTTTGCGGTAAAGAAGAAAAGACCATTGATTGCTGTCCCCGTAGGTAAAAAAAACTATTTTAACGGGGAGCTTCTGCGCCACGGCCTGCTGGATCACGCCGCCCGCCCCTAAAACCTCATCATCCGGATGGGGAGCCAACACCAGAATGCGGTCCGTCGCTGACAGGGACACCTTGCCGATATTTAACTGGTCCGCGAAAACGGTAGTGCCCAGAAAGCTTAAGAATAACACGCACGACTGGACCCCCGACAAAAACATTCGGGGGTGACAGATGTGACTAATGAGCCGGAATTGTTTTGACATACAATAAAGAATGATAATGTTCCTCCTTCCCATCGCGGACCAGGACCATCGGGTAACGTTCACGGACCGTGAATCCCTGGGCCTCAAAAAAAAGTGCTGCGGCCTTGTTGGCATCATGGACCGATGCCGATAATTCAGCAATACCCGATCCCCTGGCATGATCAACGAGGGCGTTCACCAAACGCTGCCCCACCTGCCGGCCGCGGAAATCACCCGCGATGCCGATATGCAAATGCCCTTGATAGCTGTGAAAAGATTTCTTACGCCACACAAAGATCCTGCGCCAATTCTTTAACATCCCACGCAACATCTGATAGATCTCAGGACGAAAAAAAATCCCGTGCTTAAACGCTTTTATCAACAGTGAAGGCATTAAGATCCAGAACATCACCAACCCGTAGCGGCGGTTGTCCATGCAGCCGTTGATGTACCCGACCACGCGCTGATTGCATACGGCAACAAAGGTCGATGGGGGCTCATAATCCGTGTAATACTTAGTCAGCAGATCCGCAGCCACCTCGCGGTCAGGAAAAAAATTCTCAATAGGGCCGCCACGGTCCGCCACATCACAGCAGAGCGTACGTAAAATATCCCGATCTTCCCGCTTATAGGCCCTAATATTTATGTCATTCATAAAAATTTATGAGAGAATACTAATTGCTTATGTTTCATGCGTCAAGGATAATTCTATTGTCATTGCGAGCGAAGCGAAGCAATCTTTTAAAGAGATTGCCACGTCGCCTTCGGCTCCTCGCAATGACACACACTCTACTCATTTCCTCTTACGCCCAGGCAGACAGCGGCCTGATCGACCGTATCCAGCAAACAGAAAAATCCATTGTGACCGTCCGGACGGAACTCACCAGGATCATGCCCACCACCCCGCCGCAGACGGTCACTTATTACCGCATGGCCGCGGGCCTTGTCATCGACCCTTCCGGCATTATTGTGGCCAACACGCATACGATCATCCATGCTCCATTTATTTTTGTCATCCTGCGGGACGGTACCAAGCTGCCGGCAGATGTCCTTTTTGCTTCCGGGGAATACGATTTCAGCTTTCTGCGGGTCCATCCGCCCCATCCTCTTGACAGCGTTGCCTGGGCGGACTCATCGCTTATCAACGTTGGAGACCCTGTTATCGCGGTGGGCAATTCGGACTTTGACAATCAATCCATCATGTCCGGGCATATTAAAAGCATCATTCAAAACCTGTCAACGTCAAGCAACGACTTTCTTGAACTGGACCTTGATCTCTACCGGGGCGACAGCGGCGGCCCCATCCTTGATGAGCAGGGGCGGCTGTTGGGAATGGTCATGGCCAAACGGGAATCCGAACCCAACTCCAGCATCGCCATCGCCTCCAACAAAATCCGCCTCCAATATTTGCAATATAAAAAAAATATGCCATAATCCTCCAGGGAATCAACCCCCTCCCTGACCCTCCCCACAAGGGGGAGGGAATTATAACTTTATGAATAAAAAATCTAAATTTTGGCCGTGGGTGGTGGCGTGGCTTATCCTTGCCGTCCTAAGCTGCTATGTCCGTCTTTATCCCTTGCGCACGCATCTCTGGGACGATGCCCGCGAGCAGGCAACCATGATGGTCATCTTGGAGATCAGGCAGGCCTTTCTCAAACAGATCATCAACGATGCCCCCACCATGCCCCCGGCGCTGGCCAATCAACTGGCCACAGAAAAACTTAATGAAACCATCCATGCAGACAATGAAAAATTCCTGGAAACGATCGACAAGCTCACCTTAAACCTGGCCAATCAACCCGGCGCCCCCCCTCAAAAAGTCTATCTTTTGGAATCCGACGGTTATGATTTTTATAATTTAACTGAGAATATCGTCGACAAAGGCCGCATCGCCGATGTCATTAAAGGAAGCAAATATTTTAATCCTTTGATGTGTGCCCCCTTTGGCTTCTGGCAGCCCTTTACCCTGCATCCTTATTGGGGATTTGTTATTTACAAATTCCTGCAGCTATTTAATCCCAACATATCTCTAATGTCAGCCGTAGCTTTTACACCGCTGTTTACCTACCTTATAATACTGGCCGCTTTTTTATGGGTCTGCCGGATCCTGAATTATTCCGTGGTTGCCTCATTCGTGGGGGCTTTATTCCTGGTCATGGCCCCCATTAATTTGAAACGGGGAGCCTTGGGATGGTACCGTACCGATCCTTATAGTATTTTATTTCCTTTGCTGCTCCTGGGCTGCCTTTTTCTGGCTTTGCGGCCCTCCTCAAAAAAGAACGGCTATCTTTGGGCGGCCCTCTTCGGTTTGATCCTGTCTGTCTACGCCTTGTTTTGGCAAGGCTGGGGGTTATTATTCTTTATGGGTATGGCCTGTTCCCTGGGTGCGGCTGCCTATAATTCCTTTATTAAAAAAGACCTGCCCCATGCCCAACAAAACTTGTTGTTTTTGCCCATATTCATAGGCACCACCCTTTTGATGGTGAGCATGTTTTTTTCCTTCCAGGATTTTTTCATCCTGTTTAAAGAAGGCTTCGGGGAATTAAGCAAATTCACCCACCGCGGGCTTGACCTGTGGCCCAACCAATTTTTGACCGTCGGTGAACTGGAAAAAAGAAGCTTGGGAAGCATCACCACCTCGGTCGGCGGCCCGGTTTTTATGCTGCTGGCTTTGGGCGGCCTGGTCACAGCTCTTCGGATGGCCCTTCAGGCTTTTCGCCAAGCCATTGCCATTGATACTCTCATCCTGTCCATTTTTCTTTTTGTGACCATGGCCATGAGTTTTCATGGGGAAAGGTTTGTGCTTTTTGCCACCATCCCTTTAAGCATCCTGGCGGCCGCCGCCTGCAACCGGTTTATAAGTTTAAAATCCGTCGGCCTGCCGTTGGCCGGGCTTTTAATTGCCTTGGTCCTTTTTGATGCCAACCGCGACATACGCACGGTGCTGACCCCCATTTTTAATTCAACCTGGGACGAAGCTTTGACCAAAATTAAAAATGATTCCCCGCCTGACAGCGTCGTTAATACCTGGTGGGCCCCGGGACATTTTATCAAAGGCATTGCCCACCGCAGCGTGCCTTTCGATGGGGCATCAATAGACCAAAGCTCGGTGGCTTATTGGATGGGAAATGTATTTTTAAGCCAGGATGAATCCCAGGCACGGGGGATATTGCGCATGCTTAATTCCAGCGGCAATAAACCTGCGGAATTCTTGGTCAAATGCGGCTTGAAGCTCTCTGATGCCACCGCCCTGCTTCTGGCCATTGCCTCTGAAAATAAGACCCAAGCCGCCCAAACACTCAAAGGAATTATCACTGACGGACAGATCAACACCCTTCTTTCAATGACCCATGATAAACATCCACACAGTTATGTTTTGGTCTACACCGAATTGGTCGACAGCAATATCATGATCGCCTTTGCCGGACGCTGGAACATCAAAAAAATGGAAGAGATCAATTCCAACCCTGAAATGTTAAAAAATGTGCCGGACCGCAATTCAGCTTATTTTATGGAATTTTTATGGAATACGATGGGTGGCCGCCCCAAATACAGCGATGCCTTAGGTCTCTTGGGCCAAAATAATAATCAATTGATGTTCCGTGAGAATTTGGCCATTGACCTAAACACCATGGATGCCAAAATCCAATCTCCTCAGTACGGCACGGGCCAGCCTTTAAGTGTCTTCTATCTTAAAGACGGTGCGGTAGCGGAACACATCAACCCGGAAGGAAGTTTGAATTATTCCGTAGTGCTGTATCAGGAAGACGGCCAATATGTCGCCCGCCTGATGGACCATGACCTGGCCAATTCCCTGCTCATGAAACTTTATTACTTCGACGGCGCCGGGCTGAAATACTTCAAACCGCTCATTTTGAGCCACGACCTGACCGGCCGCACCCGCATCAAAGTCTTTAAAGTCAACTACGAATGACCTTCCCCCCTGCGTGGGATCGGCCGAAGGAACTTTATACTTTCAATGGTCTGAAGGATGGGGACAGGTCAAACCCCCAGGAAACTCTACATGCAAATGGCTTTATTTATTGGGGTGGGGTCAGTGGTACTTGCATACTAAACATTCTAGCCTAAATAAAAACCCCCGCAACTTTTATGAAGCGAGGGATGAATATTTTGAGGCTGGCCCTTTTATCTACTGGTCTTCTATTATGTCTGACCAAAAATCTATTCGTTTTGTTGGCATTTTTAATTTACCCTCATTAATAGGACCAAAAAATTCATTTTTCAAATAATCCTCCAAATCAACACCATAATAAATAATGTCCGTCTGGTGTACTGATATTATTGGATTACCAACCTCATTCGGCCTAGAGGGAATATATCTATGAACAAAAATTGGGATTAACTTTGGTGCATTATTAATTAAAATTCTCACCTGCTTAAAACATTCATCTAAAGATTCTGGCTTAATTCCCCAACTTTCTTGCCAGTAATCATTATTTTTTATATCGTAACATATTCCCTCAAATGGCCAATCTAACCGTTTCCGAATCTCATTATCGTTATCTTTTCTCCAATTTATCCAACCTTTACCTATAGGCAGTCCACATAAAAGAAAATCTTTTAAATCTGGAGGAAAAGTAAAATTATATCTTAATTCAATACTTCTGATTTCATCGAGGGTAAGGCCTAATTCAAAAACCACCCCAGCATTCTCAAGTTTTCTTTTTAAAATTTTATAATCCATATAATGCCATTTTTACAACTTAATTGACTCTTCTAAAAGTAAAATAATGATTATCTGTATAATAAACACTCCCATCAGAACCAACTACTTTACGCTCTCCAGATTTTTTGGAAGACAAATAATATGTAGTATACGTAATTTCGTTTCCATTCTCATCTTCTTTTGGTAATACTTCTCCCCCATTTCGGCCATCATTTTCAAAATCATGACCACCATATCCTGTGTTAGTATCTCCTGCACTAGTAGTATCTTTATTTTCACCTGTGGAGGAAAATAAATCCCCATTCCCTTGAGAAGCACAATCTTGGGCATTTTCCTTCCCGCCGCAGTCATTACCGCCACTAAAGCCAGGCATGGACGGGGTTCCAGACTGGCCAGGGAATCCTGGCAACCCTATAGGCCCTTCCGATGGGCCAAAACCAGGTAAATCAAACCCGCCTGATTCCCCGCCAAACCCAGGCAATCCCCCAGCCACAGGCGGCGTAATGAACCCAGGAAGGCCCACATCCAATCCATACGGGTCAACCAGGTTGACTGGATTGTTTTCCGCATAAGCATACATATTGGGGCCATTGACAAAGCCAAGAGGGTCTTGCGTAAGCCATCTGCCTATCTCAGGGTCATAATGATGGATGTTAGCTAATGACTTCCCGAATAAAATAGGGTCAAATTTTATTTACTACAGGAAAGTTTCTGAAAATTTCACTGTAGTCGGCCAGAGGGCAGTTTTCTAATTCTCAAAGAACGAATGGTATTTATTATAACTAAAATACCATGTCTGCACAGCCTTAAATCTCCTTCCTTATATAAGGGCTTAATTATATTTTTCTTCCTTAAACTTTCTTTCCCTGGGATGACATTGCTTGTGAATCTGTTTTAAATCCTTCGGATTAAGACGGGTGTACCGTTCTGTTGACGTTATCCTTTTATGGCCTAATTGCTTCTGGACATAAAGTATGTCTGCTCCATTGCGGTGCATTGAAGTCGCACAGGTCACCCGAAATGAATGCGGGGTGATTTTCTTCCTGAATCCGCATTGGAAGGCATACTTCTTTACGATATTTAAAACAGTTTCATTTTGAAGACGATGACCATTCTGGGAAACAAACAACGCCTTTGGGTCTCCATTTTCTAACGCAGGGCGGGCTTCTTTTAGATAAAGTTCGACATATTTTATGGCTTCCTCGCCAATAGGGATGACCCGTTGATAGTCGTCTCCGCCTTTAGGATGGTCAATGCGAATTAAGCCTTGCTGGTTGTCAATATCCTCAATGTTTAAGCTGCAAAGTTCATTGTTGCGAATACCCGTTGAGAACAGGACCTCCATCAGTGCTTTATCACGGATATTCAGCGGGTCACGGCTTAACGCAGGCTGTTCCAATAATTTCTCCACTTCCCTTTCATTCATGCAGGTATGCGGCAGTCCCTTCTGCTCTTTAAAACTTTCCAAATCCTCACTTGGGTCTATGCGTAAATATTCATACCTGACAAGCCAAGCAAAAAACAGCTTCAATGCGTTAATGAAATGATTTTTATAACAATTGCTCGCTGGATTGCCGCGGTCGCCCAGATAAGTGCTGATATAATTAAAATAATTCATGCAATGCCGTCTGGTCACCTGGGCAAAATTTAAAATCCCCTGTCCCTCCATGTAATGAATGAATACTTGGAGCCCTTTCTTATACATGGCGATAGTGTTGGGCCTTTTCCCTTTGGATGTTTCATATTCACAGAATTTCAAGCCCATTTCCTCAAGTTCGGTTAGGTCATTGTTTCCCTGTGGCTTGTCAGGAAGAGTTTTAGATTTTTCGATGATTTCCTTATAATAGGAGTCCCAATTCAGACTTTGGGCGGGATTGTCCTTGAGTATTCCTTCCTTATGCAGATATTGAAATAAAAACACAACTCGTTGCAATCTGTCAATCTGGCTTCTGACAACCAGAGCCGTATCCTTCATTTGAACCAGTTCTTCCCAAAGGAACTCACGGTATTTAATCAAGGTTCCCTCGGTTACCGTATAAACACTCCCCACTTCATTGGCTATCAAAAATTTGATAAAGCCGTTTAAATGCTTTTTCACCTGATTTAAATAGCAGTATGAGACTTGTTGTTCCTTACAACCCAGATAACGGCGCATTATTTCTTCGTAGGTGTAAAAATGAGCCAGTTGCTTCTGTGGGATTTCAGGCACGGGCAATACATCAATATCTTTGGCAAGGTTATCAGCCAACTCACCTGTCTCGACCAAATACTGAAAGAAGAAACGAATTAACTTTATATACGTCACAATAGAGGGTCTTCGTAAGTCTCGCTTCTCATAGAGAAAAGTCTGAAACTCCAAAAGATGCGCCTTCTCCACCTGTTTAGGCTCATTAATCCCCTTCTCCTTCAAAAACTGGATTAACTGCCTGCCAGGGTTAAGGTAATCTATTATGAGCGCATCCGTTCTACCTTGACTTGCAAGGTGTTGCCCGTACAAGCCCAGGAGTTGCTCTAAATTATTTGGTTTTGCAAAATCAATCATTTAGCCCTTTGACACGCTGGCATTTTGCTATTTCTCCTCGACAAATTACTTATTTTTTGGTGGATACTAACGGAACCGCTTGGAAAGTCAAGGCTTTTTAGGAGGGGTCTTTCAAATTTCTCCTCGACAAACAAGCATTTATATATTTTAACGTACTTAAACTGGAACAAAAACGGCAAGGAAAATATTGTGCTATGGTTAGTAATATTAGTAACTATTTACGAATGGTTATTGCTGTTCTTTTGATTCAATTTATATATAAAAATATAATAAAATAAATATCTATTAGTAAAATCAAACTGCTTAGTCGAGATGAAGCAACGATATACTCTTTTTAACTAACACCTGCTCTGTTTATCCCCTTTTGAACTGACTTGATACGTAAATTTTGCCCCCTTTAGGGCCGGACACTTCGTAAATATCCCCACAATCTATGAGAGTAACGATGTAATGTGCTAAAACATTGCTGGCTTTGTTAGAATTTCTAAGCAATTTACTGTGATTTACACCCTCAAAACCTGAATTTTGAATCATTTTTTTAAGTTTATTTTTCTCTTTTGCGAAGGGCGAAAAGGCCATCTCGTTCGTCAGGTAGTACCTTAAATTATCTTTAAAATAATCTGTGAACACTATTGCCCGCTCCATATGTGATTGACTGATTTCAAGGACATGGTCATTTATTGCGAACAGCATGGCTATTTTTAGCAGGTAGTCAGAGAAGCGAACATAAAAGGGAGAGAAAATTGACCTTAGGGGTTCATTCTTTAATTGGTCTTCGTGCTGAACATACCATGCTTCATAAATTTTTCTAGCCTCGGCACTTAATCTGATTTCACCATGTTTCTTGCCTAGTCGCTGTAATTCTTTTATTAATCCATTTCTTTGCTTCAAATCAGCCGGTGGGGGTAATGGTAGCGACTTTGCCCTTTTGTCCGCACATATATAAATGAACCTAGCCAGAAAGCCTGACCGAAGTTCCGCCTCCTTTATGTGTTCGATAAACCATTCCGTAGTCGAAGCACCCAGAATATTTAGAAAAGGCTCTTTAATTGTACTGACCTTCCCCGTTAATTTTCTTGTGTAATACGGTGGGCAATCATACAAATCAACCAGAATAGTCTTCATACCCCTGTTATAAGATGCTTCGGCCTGTGCTAACAGGGATGAAATCTCATTGAAACAAAGTATTTTTACCGGACAATCGGACAGTTCTTCAACCAAAGACTCTTTAGTGAACTCATTTGAAGCAATTCGATGAGGATAAACAGCTCGCAATAAATCCTTACCAATATCCTGACTGGTTGATTTTCTAATCCCTGATTCAGCAAGGACAGCAACCCATAGCACCGGAAACAATTTATTACAACCTCTATTGATATAAACCGTACGTGCCAAGACTGTTGAAACCAATGATAGGGCCGTTGCCACATGAAACTGAACTGGGGCATCTGTAAATTCTGAAGCGTATGCAACATATTCAGCTAGGAACCCACTGGTCGGGAATGATTCTATAGGGAAAGCTGGTAAAGAGTCAGAACGATTAGCTTCCGCTCCCTTGGTAGCGGCTTTATTTCCCAAATAAGCCAAAGCACTTTTGATATTGGTAGTGAGATAAGCATCCCCCTTACCGACCCGTTCTGCTCGATATTTTTCTCCGATTTTGTAACGTTCATCTGAAAAAATGGCCTTTATGACATCTTGGCTAAGATTACTGGCCAGCAATGCCACAATGACCGCTTGGTCACATTCGCTACGGCTGGGATAAATCTTGCTGTCATTACCGTTTTTTATTAGTTCTAGAATGTTGTCAGAAAGACCCAGTGCCTCAACGTCTACCCTCTCAATGTTCTCTAAGAATGACACATCTGATTGATTCCTAGGGCTTGACTCCTTTGAATCATGCTTTGGTTCACTTTGAAATTTAGAAAAGGCATCGAGTGAGTATTTTAAACTCGGCTCAAACTTAATAATCTTAACAAGCTTGGGTTCAAGTTTATTGCCATCAGCATCCACTTTATGATTTTCTGTTCCTGGGATACGCAAGACCCTTGAAACGTCATGAACTGAATCTCCTCCTATAGCAATAGCAATGCCTTTCAAGATGCTTTCAACTCTGGTACGCTTTTCCTCATCATCAATCAACTCAGGCTCACTTAACAACCAATAAGGCTGGAAACCATGACCTGAAAAAACGATAATCGAGGGTGGTATTTCAAACTGTTGAATGACAAGAAGGGCTTCTTCCTTAGTCTGGTATTTCGAGTCTTTATTATGCCCCTCTCGACCGTAATCAATATCAGCCCAAAGAACGGTTATGTAAGAGACAGAACATTTTTCTCCTGCTGGCTCAACTCTTGGACAAACACCGAAATATCCGTTTGTCTGAAAATTATTTATACAGGACATAATTTCATCTAGCGATTTGCAAAACACCTGCCTAGGTGAACTTTCAAACTGCCTTAATTCGATAAAACCCTGATTCTGTTCAAGGTAATTACCGAACAATACTTTAAAAAAACCATTTATAGAATCCATAATATTTCCTTTATTATTTAAAAAAATCCTTTGTTGCAAGAAACTGCTTCAAAGGCATTGCAGATATTTTATGACCATCTGGACTTAAATAGAGATGGCTATCAAGAAGGAATTTTATTTCCTGATACTTAGTTAATGGTCGGTGATATAACTGGGTTAATTTCAATTTTCCTTTGATTATCTCGACACGGGAAAAATAACAATTCTCCACGTCCCGATACCACCGTTTGATAATAGAAACCAATGGTTGTCTTTCATCTTTGTTGCTCATGCCTGGAATCCCTACCTTCCTTAATAATTCAGTTGAGATTTATATTGCCCTTAACTCCTAATGATTTCATTGCCTCTTCCGCTTCAATCCTTGCTTTTACGTTGACCACGGTTAGCAAGCTTTCAAGACTACTGAGATTGAGCTGGTCTACAAGGTCATAAATTTCGTCCAGCAAGTCATCCTGTGATTTGAATTTGCCCATAAAATCACCTCCCTATCCAGCTTACCAACGGCATCAAACTTATGTGCGGTCTTAAGCAAAATTAATTCTTTTAAAATTGACTGACGAGTTTAAGTATAAACTAAGAGGTAGCGGTGGGTCAAAGGAGCTTAGGCAAATTGCCTATTTTCGGTCAAAAAGGGATGGGAGTATTGCCTATTTTTCGAAAACCGCCATTGACCATGTCTTCTGCGGCAGGGATGGATTTTATAATCTTGTCACGTATTCCGGCCTTACCATCATCGAAATGGTCAAGGATTTGAGCAGTGGTCTTTCTTTTCTTGTGCTTTAAGTCCCAAATTTCAAGATACATATCATAGAGAACCCAGTGATTTCTATCGTCTCTCTGCTCCTCTTGCACATTTAGAATTTTCCTGCCTTTCTCAATGATAAGGTCGAGGTCATTCTTTATTTCTTTCAGCGGTCTCTGAATATTTATTTTCACCTCAACTTGAGATGTCCTAGGCCACGGTCTATAAGGAGGTTTACCAGATAGTTCACGTTTCAACTTATACGGTTCCAAACAATAAACAGTAGGCTCATAGGGAAACATTCCGCTTAAGAGGGTCTTTAAAACTATCTCCTGTGCTATTTGTGGCTCATCCTTGAACTTATTCAAGGTTTGCTTAATAAGGTCTTCCATGGAGAGGTCTGGATTATTTGGCTGTCCCAGCCCGTATTCTTTATAAAAATACTGTTCTTGCTCTTGTTCGTACTTGCTGGGAATGTAATCAATCCCTTTCCATTTCTGGTTTACTGGTGGCTGTTTATATTTGCCTGGATGTAAACCAATTTTCTTAATGAATTTTCTGTAGTCGGATTTATAAGTTTCATTTCTTCTTATAAATTCCCACTTATACATTAAGGCATAGTGCTTCTTTTCTGCCGAACCTTTCTTTATGGGCATTTAAGGGCCTTTCAATTTGGGACACGTCTTGACTCAAAGTTTAGCCGATTATAAATCAAACAAAAACCCTCCGCAATTAATTAAATCACGGAGGGAATAACAGACAAATAATTGAGTAAGCAGGTATCTTATTGTCCGTTTATTTCGACCACCCTGCCATTGACAACATAGTAAATATATTCTAAAGAACCCTGTGACATATGGTAAATAGAGGTGGTATCACCATTAGCTGACGTAATCTTCCTGTTAAGCCCATTTACGTCCCACGCATAACCGTCCCATATTTCAAACAATTCCTGTCTGCTCATTCCTATTTTGACCAGATTAGCACGGCAGGGTATATACATTCCACATTGTTGTATGTTCTCTTGAAGATTGGCCTTTTCCTGTTCTGCCGCCTGTTCCCCATACTGTTGATTTAATGGAATATTTTCCACAACTACCGACTGAGGAGCATATGATTGAGATTGATGCCCCTTCAATAACATCTGTCCAGCTATAACAAATAAAATCGCAACAATAACAAATATCACATCTCTATGGTTAATGGGTTGTTGACCTTGAGCGCTGGTAACATATTTTTGTTCTTTTTTGAAAGAAATAACTCCCCAAATAAAAAAGCCTACAAATGTTAGAACGCCCAGCAGTAAAAACCATATTGGCAATGTGTGAAATGCCCAGCTAAGAAAACAAAATAAAAAAATACCCCCGAAGACTGGCATTAAGAAACTAAACATAAAGTCTCCATTAATTTATTCTTCTGTCGCATTGTTAGACGACATTCTGTTGGCTATCGCCAATAGACATTTGTTGGCCATAGCCTACAGTATAAACATATGAAAATCAAGCAGGAAAAGATTGACGAAGAATTGGCGACAATTTTACGTAAAAAACGCAAAAAATCCCATAAATCTCAATGGGAAGTGGCAGATGAGGCTGGAATTGATAGGAGTTATTTAAGCGAAATCGAATGTGGGAAAGTTTCTGTTAGCATTGCGATTGCTCGTAAGATAGCCAAAGCGTTGAATACCTCTTTGAGTCGAATGATAAAAGAGGTCGAAAACAACTTGCCAAAATAAAAACCCATTCCAATTTAAATTATTAGCCCTGCTAAATTGTTAAACTTCTAAAAATTAAAGGTTGATAATTTTTATTCAACTTTGTCTTTTGCTTTTGCTTCCTCTATTGTTTGCCATTGCATATTGCTTGGGTCGTCAGGGCCACCACGTTTCAAAGGAATAACATGGTCAATAACATACCCCGGTCGCCCATTTGGGTAACCAGTCTCTTTCATAAAATCCCTTTTAGCATCCTCACTTCTTTTAATACGACCATGGCTATCACGAGGAACATCTGCTGCTGCCCTGGAAGAACTTGAATAGCTGTATGAATAATAGCTACTACTCCTTGAATGGCTTGAGTAACTTCGTGAATGGCCTCCACTACTATGTCCACTACGAGCAAAAGCTAAATTTGAGGCAACCAGAATTGAAACTGTAAAAATAAATATTCTTTTCATATACCTTAAGATTAGCCCAACAAATTATTGAATTACCAAATTAGAATTTAGGGGAATCATGCCCCCAACTTACTAGCCGATTGTTCTTAAATGTGAATGAATAGGTTTCTGTCCAATTACCACCTTTACTTCCTACTATCCACGTAAAGTAATCGCCATCTGGCAAGTGGTCAGTTCTGCATGTGTCTTGATTATTGGTGAACCACGAACTTCCACACATTGGCGGAGTCTTTAAAATTTTCTCTAAGGCTGTTAAGGACATACCCGTATAGATTTCCTTATTTTGTTCGGCATGTCTAATGGCAACATCACTAAAGAATGGTTTTGTCGTAGCACAACCGTTTATTAATAATACGATAGCGAATAAAGAAATTATTCTTCTCATCCATTGCTCCCAATTAACCAAAGGGCCATTGTTCCCCATCATTCTCGTTATGAAATCATTTATGAGACTAATTAACATGCCCCCTACGCATTTTCTTTTCTAAGTCTTTCGTGTTCTCGCATTGTTTCAATGTAGGCCCCAATCACATCTTCTTTCATAAATTTAGCCATAACTCTCTCGGAGTCATCGTTCAAATCTAATTCTTTTAAAGCTAAAGAAATTATTTCTTTGAGGCTACCTTTCACCTCTGGAGTGAAGGTTGCTTCTACATCTTTTAAATCAGTTAAATAATGAAAAAATTTCTTGCCTTGCTCCCAATATTTAGAACATGACATGGTCGCATATCCCCAATCTTTCATCCCTTTTAATAGGAAATCGTGAATCTTTCTTGGTAACCATTTGCTATCGTCTGTAAGAAACCAAATTAAATATTCGAAATGGTCATAACATCTTACTGGAAGATGTCCCATCTCCCCCTGAACAAAATTACATGCAATGGTCACAGGCTCATAATCCCCAAAATTCGAATGTCTTAAAGCAATCCATTCATCACATAAAGGAGCTTTACCAGTCTTTGTTAAACCCTCGCCTCCCGAAGATTTACAATGATTCTTTATCGAATTCCCTAACATTAAATCAAAATCATTTTCAAACTCTCCACCGAAGCCTTTTATAGTTAATTGGGGGGCATAAGATGCTAAATAATCTGGATGTAAATGACATATTTCTTTTAATCCAGGATAAGAATTAATAAAGCCTAAGACCTTTTCGGGTTTAGTGATTTGTGAAATATTTAAGTCTTCTGCTGCAATCTCCCAATCCCATTGACACGCTGTCCAAGCAAGACACTGCCCCCTCTTTGTTCCTTTCTCACCAGTCCCTGGCAAAGGAAAATTCCAACCTTTATCCTGAAACCAATACGCATTGGATTGTTCGGCAATATCTAGCCACCACTCATCACTAATAACGGGCGGATTTAACCCCCTCTTTATTAATTCATCTCTTGCAATGATTAGTGGACTTGCTTCTGGTCGAATAACTTTTAATAATTCCTTAGTAACCTTGCTTAATCCTAAAGATGATTTAGCTGCTTGTACGTCCGCTAAAAGAGGGGAGAATTTTATAATTTCTTCTGCTGTGATGTTGTGCCATACGGGCAATATAATTTTATCTTTCACCTGCACTTCTCTCGCAACGAGACCGTTTAGTTCCTTCTCTGGCCATCTCTTTTTAAAGAAAGCAGGGCTTAAAATAACTACCCCATATCGGCTCTTTGCCAAGCCCATGTCAATTGACTTCCTTAAACTATCGCCAATCTGTAGGGAAAATTCGTCATACCATACCTCAAGATGGGCATTTTTTAATCTTTTAGCGAGGGGCCTTACGAATTTCTCTTTATCTTCACTGGCATGGCTTATAAAAACGTCATAAAGCATAGAATCAATGTATCAAAAAAGTTAAGGAACATCTAATTTTATTTGCTTACATCTTTTCAATACCATTGGAACTAAACAGTACCCATTGGTCGCAAAAACAAAAAACCAGCCAACAAAACGAATCAATAGCTGGTAATAATTTAACGCTTTCTAATTTCTTTAAAAAACAGAATTAAGCTTGTTTATAATCATACATATCAAATCATCGCCATTTACACCAGGAAGCCCACCACTGTTAAATTTCAGACCAAGGCACAGTTTGATACGGTAGGGGCTATTTAGCAAAAAATTTAAAGTTAGCGCAATCTGACCCACTCCCCCGTCTATTTAACCGTTAAATTGAGTAAATAAACCAGGGATTATTTAGTCGAGCTGTTTTTGACGTTCGGATGGGGGTATTTTTTACTATGCCCAACGGCGGAAATAACCTGCGGTAGCTCGTGGTTTTGAGTCTTTTATGCCCTTAGGACGTCCTAAACGCTTGCCTTGGGCCTTGGCTCTTGCTAATCCAGCCCTGGTACGGCTCACTATCAATTCCCGCTCGTACTCTGCAAACACACCCAACAACTGCCAAAACATTTTCCCTTCTGGAGTATGGGTATTGATATTCTCGGTCAGGGAAATAAACTCAATATCACGGTTCTTAAACTCTCCAAATAGCCCTATTAAATGCTGTAGGGAACGTCCAATACGGTCTAAACGGGTAACCATGACGGTCTTTATCTTCTCTGCTCTAATATCACCCAATAAACGTTCAAATTGTGGTCTGTTCTGGTTCTTCCCGCTCCAACCATTATCAATGTACTCATCCGTTATTACATACCCCATACGCTGGCAGTAGTCACGCAAAGCCATCCGTTGAGTTTCAGTATTCTGGTCAGTCATTGAAGTCCTGCAATAGATAACTAAGTCTCTCATTTGCATATCCTCCGTCGGTGAATGATGGAGGAATGGTATCACAGCGGGTATATATTGCCAAGGTATAAAATAAAAAACCCCCGCAACTTTTATGAAGCGAGGGTTGAATGTTTTGGGGCTGGCCGTTTCTGTAATTTAAGCGTGTTTTCTTTTCATAAAATTATTAAAATTTGTACTATATTTGTCATGGAAGCCTATTCTAAGAACTTCGTCATAGTTTAAAATATATTCTTTTTCCCACTTTCCAGTTGCATCATAACTACGAATACCAAACTCCTTTATATTTCCCCCTGTAATTGAACCCATATAAAAAGCAGATTCTTTATTTTTATTAAACAAGATTTCAACCAAAGGCCAAATATCGTGACGCTTAATTTCTCTAAAAACATCTTCCATCTTATTACATTGGTTCAGCCATGAAGGCAATTTAATCTTTTTTAATTGACCGTTAAAACGAATAATTTCATTCCCACATTTTTCAAATTTTGCATCACGATAACCTTTAATATATTTTTTAGCCAATATTAAGATGCCATCAAATTCAAAATCAAGTTCTGCGGCAATAATGATAAAACTCTCTGTTTCCTTCAAAATAATCCCATCATAACAATCCCCGTCTGGATGTTTGGTTTTCAATCTAATAAGCCATTTTCGTTTTAAAGATTTTTTATAAACTTCGGCTAATTTCATAAATTTCTCCTATACAATTATACAGATTAAGTATTCCAATCCTTCCAACCAGGCTTTTGTCTTTGTTTTGTCGTTGGTCTTCCAGGTCTTGGCTTAGTATGCTTATCTTTAGTACTTGGCCTTTTCCCTTTTGTATGTTCTTTTGAAAAAATATCCCCGTTATTATTAGGATTATTAGTACTTTCCTTCCCTCCTAAATCAGGTGCCGCTGGTGGAAACACGGGTATACCGATAGGCCCAGATTCATCAGGAAACCCCGATACAGAAGGAAAATCAGATGTATCGGGAAACACAGGCCCAGTAAATCCAGGTTCAGATACATCAGGAAATCCACCTAATGCCCCAGCCCCAGAATCATTAGGATTCCCTAAATCCAGCGGAGGCATTTCAAATGTATCATTATTTCCGCTTCCATCTGCTCCAGGATTCAATATTTCGCCAGGATTAAATCCAGGATTCCCCATTATAGGAGCTTCATCCAATCCATCAGGGTCAATTAAATTCACAGGATTATCATTTACGTACAGGTAAGTGTTAGGCCCATCCACCATCCCCAACGGGTCTTGCGTTAGCCATCTGCCTATCTCTGGATCATAATAACGTGCTCCAAAATAATACAATCCACTGCGCGAATCAAATTCTTTCGTACTGAATAAGTACCTGTTGGTGTCGCCGCTGGCAGGGGTAGTCAACAGATTGCCGTAGGCATCGTAGCTGTAGGTACTGGTAATTATGCCGACCGATTTTGTGAGATTGGCTGGAGAGCCAAGATCGTTGTAATCATAATACTGAGTAACAGCAGTGTTGTTGGCTGTATAGTTCTGGGAAATCAAACCCCCAATCCCGCCTCCAACATCCAATCCCCTGGTATACGATTTAGTGGTGTTACCGGAGCCGTTCCTTTCATTCAACACGTTAAAACCATCATACAGGTAATTGGCCGTGACATTATTGAGCTCTACTTGTGTACGTAAGCTATCTCCATTGTACGTGAAATAATCCCTCTGAGACCCTGCCATCCCAGGAATGTTCACGTAACTCAACGCATTAAGCCTGTTCTCAAAATCATAGGCATAGGTTGTCTGTTGAGAAAAGCCCTCCTGCCCTGTCAACACCGCCTGCTTGAAGGTACGGTTGCCGTTATAATCATAAGTGTAGCTGTCTGTCTGAATAGGGAAGGACAGATTGTTGATTTTGGCTACATAATTCCAACCCGTCAGGCGATTGCCGGCATCATAATTATAACTGCGCGCCAAAGACAATGCCTGGGAGGCCGTTGCTTTGGGGCCATAACCGGCCGTGGTCAGGTTGGTCAGGACCTGCGGGGGCATGGAGGTGGAATTAACGCTCCAGAAATTCCCTAATGTTGTACTGTTCGTCCATGACAAACGGTTACCAACGGGATCATAAGCATACACATAATTATAATTGACCGCGGTTGTTGTCTGCTTGGTCTCACTTAACAGCTGGTTGACGGTATCGTAGGTATAGGCTGTCCATGAACCATCTTGATATGTTTTTTTCGTGATCATGCCTTCTATGTCATACACATTGGTAAATGAAGAAATGATCACTTTTTGGGTTGTTTCGTTGATGTCAGTCAAGACCCTGTTTAAAGAATCGTAGGTAAAATTTTCCACAATCCCATTTGGACTTTGGGCTGAAAGCTCGTTGGAAACAGCATCATACGCATAGATGGTTTTCCCGTCGGGATCAGTCACCGAAGCTAAACGATTCAAAGCATCATAGGTATTGGTAATGGTGCGGTTGTTTTGGTCAACGCTGGCCAGGCGGTTGCCTTCACTATCGTATATATAAGTGATGGTGTTATTGGTCCCTGGACTTTGTTCGCTTAAAAGCCGGCTTAAAGGATCATAAATATAGATGGTCTCACCGGTGGAATCCGTCATTGAAATCTTGCGGCCCAGCCCGTCATAGGCATTGGCCACCGAGATGCCATCGGGATAGTTAATGTTTACTAAATGATTTAAAGCATCATACGCATAGTTCGTGGTCTGGCCGTTGCCATCAGTCTTAGTTAAAATATTGCCGACCAGATCGTAGGTAAATGCCGTTGAAAAATTCAATGCATTGGTTTGGGTCAAGACCCTGTTGTCAGAATCATAAATAAAGTTCGTATTATGCCCATCGGCATCTGTTAACTTAAGCAAGTTGCCATCAGTGTCGTAATTAAATTGGGTGACCCCGCCATTGGGGTCCTTGGTTGCAATAAGCCGTTCGTAAGCATCATAGGTTTTCGTGAGTTTATTTTTTCTTTGGTCTGTTACGCTAATCTGATTGCCAAACAGATCATACGCAAAAGAGATTTTTGAGGCGTCAGCAAAGGTGGTCGCCAGAAGCCTGTTTAATTTGTCATACTGGAAACTGGTGGTGTGGTTAAGGGCGTCTTTTAAGCTAAGCAAATTGCCGTCAATATCATAGGTCATGACAGTTTTGTTGCCCAGCGCGTCGATCTTTTGAAGCACATCGCCGTAAGCATCATAAGTGTATTTGGTGGTGTTACCACGGGCATCGGTCTCTGTGATAACATTACCGTATTGGTCGTAGGTAAAGGAATGGTTATTGCCTAAAGCATCGGTGATCATGGTCAGGTTTCCTTTTGTGTCATAAGTAAAATTGGTGACATCTCCTAAGGCATCAGTGATGGAGCTGACTAAATTAAACTTAGGGGTATAGGTTATAGTTGTCTGGTAGTGAAAAGGGTCGGTTATTTGAATGACATTAGCTACCCCGTCATACGCAAAGGTCGTCTCATGGCCCAGCGCATCCTTCCGGGAGCCCATGTTCATGTTATTGTCCCAGTTCTCTTCTATTGTTGCTCCTAGAGGGTCGGTTTGGATCCACGGCAAACCATAAAAGGCAAACGCATATGTGCTGGTATGCCCTAAACTATCTGTCACTGTATTATTATCATAATTTATGATAGTTTTGTTGACGTTATTGTCCTGCGAGGTCATGACTGCCCGGCCTTGCGAATCATATTGATAATACGTTTTGTGGCCGTTGGCGTTGGTCAGCTGGATGATCCTATGGTTGGAATCATAGGTGTAGGTTGTTACGGCGCCTGTGGGGTCGATGATGCTAACAAGGTTTCCGTTGGCGTCATAACCATATTTATAGGTATGGCCGGCAGGATCCACCGCGGAGGTGACATGGTTTTTGCTGTCAAAATATAATTTGACCTGACGGCCGCCGGCATCCTGGATATAGGTGCCACCCGGCTTGGCAGGGTTATAAACAAAATTCAAGGTATTGCCGTTGCGGTCTGTGCGGGTTGACAGCCGCCCGTTGATATCGTAATGAATGGCAATGCCGTGTTTGTCCGTGAGCGTATAAGTACCGTTAGAGTTCTTGGTGAGTGTGGAGTAATTGCCGGCAGACGGCTGATAGGGAGGCATATTGGGCGGCTGGACTATTACAACTCCCTGGAGAATGAGCAAATAATTATTCATAAAATAGATCTCAGTCCCTTCCCCATCATAAATGGTCACGTCCCCCGTAACTGTCTTGGGTTAAATTAACGTCAAAATCCGTGCGCCAGCCGTAGCCGAACATGCCGTTAATATTGGAATAAGAGCGATATCTGCGGGCCAAGGACAGTTTGGGCCCCCGTGCCTTCAGAAAAAAATCCGTTGAAGAAAAATATGATTCCCCCGTAGCTATATTGACAGGGTCTTTCGTCTTGAGCTGTAGATTGGTGGGGGTCAGAAAGAGCGGTGGGTTAAATGGTCCTGAACCATTGCCACCTGAAGGACTTGAAGGATTAGAACCTCCTGGGCCGCTTGTTGAACCGCCTGAACCGCTCGGACCGCCAGGACTATTTATCGGGGAAAGAACACAGTAATCATCGGCGCAAAAATAATATGAAGAAGTGCAGGAATAAGGAACTGATGACGTACAACAACACGGAGGGGAATCCCCTATGCAATAACTAGGTACTGGCGGCGGACATCCCTGGCTAAATGAGGATGTCGGGGCAAAATAAATGCCTAAAAATAATGCTATCAAAAAAAATGGAATTTTTTTCATTTCGATGTTTCCAAGATTACTTTTGAATTCTAAAGGAATGAGATAATATCACCCTCCCCTTAACCCCTCCCATCAAGGGAGGGGAATCAATGAACATGGAATAAAAAAAGTTTAACACATTTTAGAAGGAAGGCAAGATTTATCTTTGATGAATGGACAAACCTTAGTTGATTCTATAGTGATAGGTCTGGTGAAAGATTGCTTCGCTACGCTCGCAATAACTGAAGCTTTCCCACTCCCTACCCTCCTCCCCACAAGGGGGAGGGAATACAAAATTAA
>Ga0207121_1051_pt1 | contig 27009 bp, 30 predicted proteins | sample Alteio_BWMinHeat_41_FD_153513 | JGI IMG/M metagenome (GOLD analysis project Ga0207121, IMG submission 153513) | Enriched cells from forest soil in Barre Woods Harvard Forest LTER site, Petersham, Massachusetts, United States -... | ecosystem: Environmental > Terrestrial > Soil > Temperate forest >... | reverse complement strand
ATAGTAGAAATGTTGATTAAATTATAAGGCTATGAAATATTGAATATTTCTGCCAGTTCCACAGCAATTCCCGCTAACTATCCTATGCGACAAATGAACCCATATTCTGTCACGTTGTAGATTTGCATGCAAAAAACAATCTTCCAGCATTGCTAGATGAAAAATTCCTATGTATTGACACTCAATCCGTACCAAAATCACTTCATCATGACCGCTGACAGCGTTGGTTATGAGGTATTGGGGATTAATTGAATGCTATTGTATCCATGTGCAATGGCATTAAATAAATCATCCCAGCGATTGATTAAATACTCTCTAAACATACCTCGCATTTTTTCCCATAAACTTGTTCGGGAGTTAAATTTAGCCCGTGCTTTTTTAAACAGATGACAGCTAAGCTCTTGCACTTGATCAACTAAAAATGCAAGTAGCATCAGCATGCCAAACACGGTGCAAAGATGCTGGTAGCCATGCCCAAAATTGTGTGAGAAGTGATAGTGTTGGTTTTTGAGTGTGTTAAATGTATTGTTTTCAATGCGCCAGTTAGATCGTCCTCCTCTCATAATATGAAAAACGTTGTCGTTTGTGATTTGAATATCTGTTATCCAGCTAAAATGTTGCCTGTTTCCTTCCTTGTCGGTTTCGCAATATTCAATAAAATTTGTTTTAAAATCAGAGTGTTTTTTATTGAGTTGGACTTGATTGAGATAACGAAAATAATGAGTCTTTCCATCATCTGTATAATGATGATGTTCTGCACAAATAGATCGATTGATCAAACTAAATAAGAATTTATGATCGCTTGGTTTTACACCAATGATGTATCGCATATTAAGTGCCTGTAAATCACTTAAATGAGGCACGTTGGATGCAAGCCCATCTTCCACCACAATTAATCTAAGATGTGGGTGCTCTCGTCTTGCATCAGCATATAATCGCCTTGAGGCATTGCGTTCGCAGTCATTTTTTTCTGCGCCATCTGTTTTCATGATCGGTTCAGGTGCCAGTGGTAGTACAATTTTCTTATCAGGATGCACAATCGCAGCGCAAAACATATTATGGTAATGTGTCACTTTTTTCTCTGGGTATTTCGTCATGTGTTGGTTTGTAATCAGCTCTCTAACTTGTTTTTTATCTTTTCCTGACAAGGATTTCCATGTTTGATTAGCTAAAATACTCCGCAATCCTAACACATCATCAATTGAGAGTGTTGTAATTTTACGTTCTTCATCAGATGGTGGCTATTCACCTCGCCTGTTAAAACGCTATTATTTTAGTGATGAAATGGTAGATCAACTACATGTGTCAGATCGTATTTTTCAGCATGTGCTGCTAAAACAGTTAAAGCCTACTTTTTCTTATGTGATGAATAAAAACTGTTATCATCTGCATGGTCCTACCGGTGTTAAATATGCTAGTGAACGCATTAAGAAAGTATTGGAGGAAGAAAAACCTGAGTATGTTATCCGTGCGGATATCAAATCTTTTTATAAATCCATTCCGCACTTCAAATTAATCCAGGACGTCAAAAAACATTATGATGATCACAGGTTGCTAACGATGCTTGAAGAGATCATCACAAATCCCATAGACACACCTTATGGTTATAAAAACCCCGTACGAGGGGTTGCGCTCCGTGGGCCATTGTCACAATTCTTTAGTGGGTTATATTTGAAACCACTAGATGATGCGTTATCTAAGATGAAGATAACTTATCTCCGCTATCAAGATGATCTCCTTATTTTATGTCACACTAAGCGCCAGCTTAATCGCTGCTGGCGAAAAATGTTAGATATCCTTAATGAAAGACGACTCTCCTTGTCTCACAAGAAAACCCGCAAGGGCAGAGTTTGTCGCGGTTTTCATTTTTTAGGCGTTTATTATTCTCCGACACAGCCGGAGAGTAACACGACTGTGATACCTGTAAATGGTGCGGTTATAGCGCCTACACAAGCTGATCAAAATTTGTGTAATGGGGGGGGTAAAATGACTTTTCCTCACCAACAGGTCGCTTTGCGTATGATTCCGCATGCAAGAACGCTACGCAAAGCCCGTGAGCAAGTGAAGAGTATGGTAACCGATGGGGCTTCTCCCCGACATATCAGAAAATACCTTGCTCGATGGATACAGTGGTGGAACGAAACAGTAGACGATTGGAGCAAAATGAAGCTCGTACAGTGGTTTTGTCGAGCTTGTTTTGATATCACTCCTGCAGCTTATGCCGCAGGGTTATTATTACGCCAGATTAGAGAATCACGCACCGCCGGAGACGGTTATGTTCATTGCGACAGTGTATTTTCTTTTCTTCGTGTGGCCGCCATAATAGCTCCATAAGCTTCTGCTTTTGTTCTCCATAAGTTTTCCAAAAACCGCGCCACGACACCGCCGACGCGCTGCGCACACCCCGTCCGCCCCCCACACACTGCCGGCCGCCGCGGCTATTGTACCAATCAAAGTAACCATGCGAAGAAGAATCAAAAAGAACATAGCCATCATATGGATCTACCAGCCGCGCCACGCGAACGGTCTTGTCATTGACAAGTTTCAAATTCAGCGGCTGACCCAAAGGATGCTTATATGATGAATCACAGCGACGACTGGGGCCTTTTTCCATATCGAGATTGCTCAAGCCATACTGATAACATTGCCCATCCGCCGCTGAGGAAGCACCTAATGCTGGTTTTATTACATTTAGGGATAAGAATGACCAATGACCCTGCAATGCATCATATGTTTTGTATATTTCTTTCATGATGGCAAGCGGGAAATGTAGCCCACTTCGGATAACTTCCCCGGGCGTTGGTTGAAATAATTTGCATAGTGCTTCAACGGCTTCCTTGGTCATATTAAGTGGCTCGTTATTGATAAAGGGGTCAACGTCAATGAGTTTTTTAACAGTGGCAAGTTGCTTTTTAATTTCTTCAATTTGCTGCCTATTTCTATCGTCATACAACATTTCTTCACTTAAGCCCTCGGGTAGCGGCCACGGACAGTGGGGAAACTGCTCTTTGAATTGAGTTTCCATTTTCGCTTGCTCTTTTTCATCTTTAATGAGGGGAAGAATGTCTTGTTGTATTTGTTTTAATGCCCATATATCGCCTGTGCCAAGAAAAATTTGATAAGGAGATGCAAAAATCTCTCGACCAGCGTGGTCTTTTATCATCTTATTCTTCTTTTTTTCAAATAATAACTCAGGATGTTTTTTCAAGATTGCAATCGATGCCAATGCTCTCGCATCTTCTTTAACATCCACGGGTGCTGCGTGGATAGCCGCTGGCAATAATCGTAAAAAAGCAGTCTCTGCCTCATATTGCTTTGATGTAAGTGCAAGCAAGCCGAACACGCTTAGCGGCGAACAAGGATATATGACTTCTTCTCTTATCGCTTTTGGCAAATTAGATAATGGGCCTTCTGTTCTGGGTGCGCTCATTTTGATCTCCATTGTTTTTGATGTTAAATAATCGCGCTATTATACTTTATGCCTTGACTGAATAAAGAAATACTTATGGCACTCATCGGCTGTTGCCGCTTCGCGTAGAACAAAAAACGCTATACTTCAACACACAAGATATTTTTAATACTAAAGTTTACGAAAGAATGGCTTAGAACGCCCATGCATGATGTGTTTCCTACATAGCGGGAATTGCTGCCAGTTCCATTGCGAAGAAAAATCCTAGCTATCGTACCTCATCTGAGAAAATAGGGTGATTTTACCCTCTAGTAGCACCCACATGCCTGTGCTATAATTGAACAATTATACATATGCGCTAAATATTTAAGCGGCGGGGTTAATATGTCATCACCTAGAAGCTGGTCTGAGCAAGAACAATATGAAAAATCCATTATTTTACAAAAATTTTGGGATCAACGAGTTCTATCTACAGATGCAAAACAGAGAGAACGTAGTATTAATGCAATTAAGAACCAATTTTTGTTGGCTTTGCCTGCACCTGGTTTTAATCAAAATGAATGGATAGATAAGGTAAATAAAGCATGGGCGGACGGTTCCGCTTTTAAAAGTAGCAAGATATTTTTTGAATTTTTTTCTCATATACACTCCGTTACTTCAGTAGGACTTGCTGAAAATTTAATGCCTCAGCCAACAATAAAAAATGAAGCGGTTGATATTACAGATGCTGAAAGAAAAACGTTACAGCAATATACCAAAGATAGAAATATTGCGGTTACAGCAATGATGGGATCTGTTAAAACAAAAACTATTGAAGTTTGTCCTAAAGATTATAAAACCTCTGATGTTTTCTCGATCGAGTCTGTTTCAAAAGTTTTCACGGGTGTACTGGCATTGAGATTGCTAGAAGAAAAAATTATTTCAGAAGCGGATTTAAAAAGTACTCCCCTTAAAATAGAAAAATCCGCTGAAGATTTATTAGCGCAGCATTCACCTCTTGTATTAGAGCAAATGAAAAAAGTTAGCTTGCACCAAGCATTGACTCATTATGCTGGATTGGGTGTTGGTAAAGATGTGGGCTTAGGAGATTATTATAGTCTTTATATTGGTGCGATCAAGGCAGCTAGAAGAACTGGACAATCCTTTACTGCTGTCAACAAAATTGAGGATTTTATACCATTTATCCCAAATCAAATATCCACTCCGGGAACCGTGGGTAGTGAACATTATCATTATAGTAATTCAGGAATTGTTTTAGGGGCACTTTCTCTGGAATATCTTTATAACAAGAATAGAAATTTGGAATTAGAGCCTGAACCCTTAAGTTTTAATGAAATTATGAAAAAATATGTGACCGGTCCGAAGGAAGCTAAAATGTCATATTTCGAATCATCACCGAAAGGACTCGGCGTTAAGTTTAATCCAGACGATTTAAATACAAAACATATGATAGGCAGCCCGGGAGGAGGATATTATTCAAGCGCAGAAAGTCTAACCAATTTTGCGAAGTGGATCTATGAAAAATGCCAAGATCCTCATTTCACAAAATTAATTGAGCAATACGGGCAAGAGTTTTGCCCTTATCCTCAGAGTAAAACCATAGAGCATAGCGGTGATGGACCCTCTAACAGCGCATTTTTTTCATTAAATTGGGGAACCGGTAATTTTGTCATTCTTTTGAATGATCAACGTGCCTTCGCTGCCACTGAGGTAGGAAGAGCAATAAAAAATAATATTATGTCTGAAAAGCCTAGCGACCCTTCTCTAGAAAAGGAAAAGAAGAAGAAATCAACTGCTATTATCGCAAGTACTGCGGGCATTGATTTATTATCGCCAACACCTGTTGTAGCTGAGAAAGCAAAGCTTCACTCTCCGCAAAAGCAATTTAAATTTAGCAAAAAAAGCAGTGTTGATGTTTCTGATGAAGAGATGGCAAAAAGTGCCTTTGGCCAAGGATCTTATACTGCAAAAAAAAATTATTAAGCGCTGAATCGGAACGGGGAACCAATAATATCAATTTGATTTTTGATCCTTTAATAATTTTACAGATATTTATTGCTCGTTTTTGCCTAAGAAACGGCGGCTGTGTTTAGCTGCCCAATGGCTATATTAATTATTTTTTATTTATATCAACTCTATGAGCTTTTGCATCAAAGATCAAAAACTCATTATAATTACCTGGCGTAAATTCTATCTCAAAACCACCATCCACGGTAAAAAATTTCACTTCTGATTCAGGCGTTAATTCAAACGTAGTATTTTCACTATTTTGCATTGGAAAATGCAGAGTAATAAAAAATTTATTATTTTTCATAGATAATGTGAATTTTGATGAATCAGATGGTGTAGAACCACTTATTTCAAACTGCCCTATATAGTTTTGATAAATAGTAGGATCAATAGTAACAGGTTGCACCATTTTATATTGCTGAGTATAACCTTCCGGCCAATGATATGTATCAGCAATGCTACGAATAATTTCTGAAATGACCATGCCTCCATTGTAGGAATTTGTCATGATGACAGCTCCTTTGCCTATTTCACTAAAACCAATAAAATAGGCAACATATCCAATATTCACACCACCATGAGAAAATTCAATGATGTTTGGATTTATTTGATTCAAGAAAAATCCTAGCCCCGTCTCACTACTTGGTTGTTTAGTTAACATTTGATGAGTCATGCTATTTGATAATATCTTATTAGATTTTCCGCTAAGGGTATTTTGAATATCTATGATGAAATGCGCTAAATCATCAGGTGTCGTCCAAAGTCCAGCGGCGGTTGATTCAGGTAACAGATTCCACTTTCCCGGAATAACCTTACCATCTTCTGAGTGTCCAACCGCAAAATCGTCGGATGTGCTTTTTGGCCAAATAAGTTCGTATGTACTTGATCGCATCTTTAAAGGCGTAAAGACAATTTTATTTGCTAAATCAGAAAAATTTTCCTGTGTCACATCTTCTAATATTTTTTGTGCTACAACATATCCGCCGCCTGAATAAGAAAAATTCTTACCAGGAATATTATCTGGTTCTATACGTAAATTATTTGCAGGAGTTTCTCCATTCAATATTTGTATGATAGTGGGAAGATCTTTTTTTTCTAATGATGACGAATAACCCTCAAAACCATGAACGGTAAGTCCCGCAGTATGACTCAATAACCGACGAAGCGTGACTTTTTCAATTTCAGTATATTCATTATCGGGAACCTTCCAAGTTCTTAAAATATTATTGACGTTTTGATCGAGATTAATTTGATTTTTTTCAACCAACGAAAGTGCAACGACTGCTGAAACGGGTTTACTAATTGATCCTGCCTGAAATATTGTCTTTGTTGTTACTTTATTTTTTGAAGTCACATTATAAGCTTTTTCCCATTCAATTTTTCCCTGATTGATGATAGCTATACTCAATCCCGGAACTTTATAATATTTCATCCGATCGAGAATATTCATCCCGGCATTTTGACCTTCGACTTGTATTGCTGTTTTTAAGCCATTTTCAACTGAATGAATATTTTTCTGTATTTTAGTTTGTGCTGATGCAGTAATTTGAGAGGAAGCAGCTAAAATCGAAAATGCAGAAAAAGATAAAAATGTTACGCACATGCATATGAAAAATTTTGCTTTCATTCGCTACCCCTCGGAGAGAATATGTTATTAAAATTATTACACCCATTGTCTCAAACTGTGCGTGTAAAAAAGAGGAAAAATATGCATTTGAATTAAATAGATAAACAAATCAAAGGGTTAATTTTTAAATATAGAAATTGATTGAAAAATGACCTTATTTTATGGTATTTTTCTAATTCTATGTATGGCAAAGGCGATGAGTGTAATGCGTAATTTGATAATAATTTTTGGTCTTTTAATGCCAATTTCTGCTCTTGCTTTAACATGTCCGAATAGTGGTAGCATATTAAAAGCCGGTGATTCTACCCAGGAAGTAACTGAGCGTTGTGGACAAGCCATTTCATCAAACAACTTTATTAATACAAAGATTATTTCAGGTGAATGGATATATTACATAACGAACACCTCCAATAATAACATGACGAAGATGACAATTTTGCATGATCATGGACGCGTTGCTAACATCAATATTTTTTTAAGTGGGAAAAAAGAAAAAAATGTTCAATCAACTAATCTCTGCAAAAACCTAATTCAGATTGATGATGCCATGAATTATGTACAATCTGTTTGTGACAAACCCACGTTGCAAAATACACTTCAAACTGAGTCAACGGAAATTACTGAATTGAAATATGAAGGCATGAGTCCTAATATATTAATTTTTGAAAATAATAAGTTAACAGGCTGGAAATAGAAAAACATCTTGACTCTTGAACACACGGAAATAATTAAAGCAAGATTGGCGCTGACGTCAATTAGAAGAACCTTGCAACGTAGCTCCAGGATTTTTTAGAGGTTACCATGAACCAGCTTATTAAAACGTATAATGCTGAAGAATATATCCTTCAGATGTTCAATAATCATAATATCATTGGATTAGGTGAAGGTGAGCACCATCTTTTAAACTCACATCAATTTTTTAAAAAAATTCTGGATAACAAAAAAATTCAAGAGACAATCAATATCGTCATCGTTGAATTTGCTAACGCTGGTCATCAAGATATTTTGGATAAATATATTTTTGGTGAAGAAGTCAGTATAGAGGAACTGCAAAAAATATGGCGCGAATCAACGCAATGCATTAATCAATTTGGCGAAGCAACAATTTATTTTGAATTATTACAAAAAATTAGGGATGTTAATTTTACATTAGCATCGAATAAGAAAATTAGAGTGTTAGGCGGCGATCCTCCCATTGACTGGACGTTGATTAGTTCGCTTGAGGATTATCTGAAAATTAATATTAAGAGGGAATTATTTGCTGCCGATTTAGTAATTGAATACGGGGTAAAACATTCAAAGAAAGTCTTGATGATTTATGCTGAATATCATTTAACTAAAATAAGTGACAAGTCTAGAAAAGACTTTCTCTCTAAAATAAATGACAAATCTATAAAAGATCTTCGGACTATTACCAATGATGTGAATACAAAATACCCAGATACAATGCAGGTGATTGCCGTTCTTAATCCAGGGGAATTACAGTTATCTGAAAAAACTAAAAATTGGCCGTTGTATTCCATCGTGGACTTGAAAGAAGAAGAAATTGGAAATTTGCCAGCAGTAAATTATTTCACACAAATTTTTGATAAAAATGGACGAGTCGTTTTATTTGATGGTCATAAAATAAAGGAATTATTTAATGCTTTTTTATATATAGGGCAAGCTGAAGATTGGAAGCATGTTGATTTTCAAAAATCCGTTTTTACTGCTGAGGAATGGAATGAGTTAAATAGACGCAGACAATTACTCGGAATGAAACCTTTAAAAAATGAGAGGTGAATATGGCGATAAGTGAAGGTCCGTGAATTTAATTTACACTTTTCAACTTATCCTAGTAAGGTATCTTTACAAGATAAATTTACATTTTATCCAGCCCGATCAGAAATTTAGCCTGTAAATGCTCAAACGGTTACAGAAATAACGATAATTCTCAGCAAATATTGCAAATTACTCCAAAATCAATTTTTAAGTAATTTTAATTTTAGGCAAGCCATAAATATGAGTGCGATTCATGCACATTTTATCTTTTAGCATTTAATGCAATTTGGAATTTTATGTTATGACAATGATTAAAAGTCTAAATGGTCCAAATGATTTTTTGCAGGATTCTAAATAGCAGTTAGCCCAATAGGGCTTACTGGGCGCTAAAGGATGGAAACTGCGTTTTGCCGCCAGTTTCCATTGAGCTGCGGGGGCGATCAAGCTAATTTTTCTTCCTTTTGAACAAAAGATGTATTACTGCAAAAAACGCCTAATACACCTTTTTTTTAAGAGCACGGTTTTTTCGAGTTAAGCTCATTAAGCTCTTCTTTCATTTTTTTAATATTTTCAAGAAGCTTTTCCGAAGGTTTAGATGAGGCCATATCAATGATTTCTTCCCTAGAAATTGGTCGCATACCATAACTATCATCCGTATCATTCATTATACTTATGTGGATTGTCTGACGATCCGCAGCAGTTATTTCTGCTTCAGTTAATCCTTTTAACCGTAGTTTTTCCTTTTCTATTTGATTTAGACAATATTTTTTAATTATATTATCTTCCATTTCTTTAAGTGAATGTAAATATTTTTTATAATGCGGCTTGGGAACTTTAATACGATGAAACAACCTAAACATTTTTGCATTCCTGCCTAATTTATCAATAGTTTATTTATAATAGAATGCATCTACTTTTTTCTTCCGAGACTTCTTCAATAATTCTATTTTTTTCATAAAAATCTATAAAATTATTAATATCAGTGGAGCGAAAGTTTGCCATAGTTGCGATTTGATGAATAAAATCGAGTAATTTTTTGTTATCTTTTAGCATTTTTTTTAATGGATTTTTATCTTGTTGTTTTGATAAATCATCCACCTTATTAGCAATAGCTAAAATAGTTTTTTGAAGAGCAGCATGGTATTCATCAAAGATTGGAAATGAAAATGCAGCTTTAGGAATTGGTTTTAATGCTTCAATTTTTGGAGCAATAAGAGATTGATGAGATTCAATTAATGGATTATAGGTTACCACATTATTTTCGTTGACAACTGTGACTAATGCTCTTGCAGTATCTCTACAAAATATCCCCCTTTCTTCTGCTTCAGCAAATTCTTTTACTAAGTGAATAAAATGTTTTGGTTTGTAATGATCACTTTTTTTAGTCATGACAAATAATAATGATTCTGAATATTGCTTGATATTAATAATTTTTTCTAATCCTTTAAAAAAACAATCATAGAAAGAAGCAGAGCTATCCGGATTAGGCGAATGTAATAATATAATTCCTCGTATGCTATTAGCTTGCTGAATTGCAAGTTGGGTTAAAATTGATGATGAAAGTGATTCTTCAAAAAAAGTCCTTCTGCATTGAAATCCAGCGCATTCTAAGTAATTAAATCCTTTTTCTGAAGAAATAGCCTCTGGACAAATTGTTTCAGATGAACAACCGTGACTTATTTTAATTTTTTCTTTAACACCTACTTTTGATTCAATATATTTACTACGCGTTCTTTCATCAATTTTTTCATGTAGAGGACATCCGGTCATATAATTAATAAAAGTACTTTTGCCGCTACCCGTCGTACCAATCACCAGGAAAATATCTTTTCCTTCCACTGATTGGTATTGTTTGGCTAATTTATCAAATGAATATTTCAAATGATTAAAATTAATGGAGTACTCACGCATTTCAGTTGAAAACATTTAGTCTATCCTTAGTAAAATAACCATTTTAAGGTTACCGCGATTTAAATCAAGTTCATTTAACAAAACCATTCTTCTTTTGTTTTGTTAAGTGATGCAAATCAGGCTCCGATCGTGAACGTTTAAAAAAATGCTGATGTCTTTCGCGAATGAGAGAGGCAGGTGTAGTGCAAGCTCGAATTTTGATACTTGAAGCGGATTCTGATGATTTTAATTCATGCGGTAATTCCCTTTCTTTTCTGTAGATTTTGTATTAAAAAATGATCTTTTGTTTCATGTTCTACTTCACCTGCCGCGTAAAGCCATTGCATGAACGCATGCATGTCATCATTGATCCTGAAAAATTATTCCTTTTGGTTAAATCCAACGCAAACGACGAATGTAACTTTGCAAGGATTCACCAGTGTAAGCCATAAACAAACGATGAAAATGGAAAGATGAAAAATTGGCAATCGCCGATAATTTTTCAAGTGACAATTCCTCATTCAAATGATGCTGAATATATACAAGTGTCTTCAGAATTCTTTTTTGGTAATTTTGATTAATTTCTAAAATTTTATTCATAAAGCAAATACTGCTCTTCAAATTTTAGCCAGCGCTTTAATTTAAAATGATTGATAATATCTTATAATTAACAAACATATTTGAAAATGGTTGTATATATACTATAAAAAACAACTGCCATTTATCTAATTATATATGCTGTATCTTACAATCGATGCTTTATGACTTGGACTGCTTGTTGTATATTTTGTTCCATCATTAAATATCTGGAAATCATCATATTCCCTCGCCTTACCTGGGAATTGGATAACCAAAGAACCACACGTATAAAATGCATCCCGATCCATTGGTAAATTATTTTTTAAATCATAAATTAAACTAGAATGACCATGAATTCCAGTGCGATACCAAGTTATTGGTTGGCCGGTCAATTTACATTCTCCTTTTCTACTATTCCAATTTCCCATAACAACATCTATTTCCCCATCATTAATTGTATCATCACTGACATTTTGGACTGTCAAGGTATGGATAATTGCAGGAGTATGCGACTCAATAAAAAAAGACTGAGCAAATGCAGAAAATGAAATTATTAATAATGTGCTTATTGAAATTATAATTTTAAAAAAATTCATGATTTAGTCCTTTGTATTTTATATTGTATAAATAATTTTATTCGCGATTCACTGCATTTACATCAGTTGAGAACAATAAAATTTAATGTCTTACCTCTAACATATTCTACACTATTCAAAATTATACCTGGATAATATTTGCATTTTTATTTTTATATCTTAAGAAATTCTGCAAATATTATTATTGTTCCCCTCTAAGCAATAATCTTCATGCATTTCCAATTTATTAGTAAAAATAAAACCAACTTTTAAATTTGTATTTTTTAGTTTATTTGATTTTCCAAATTTTTTTTCAGCACCTGAACCTGACGTCATTTTTCTCCTCAAACTTCCATCTTCGTATTCAACCTCTAATATATAGGTATGATTAGCTTCTATAGGTGCCATTTCAGTATGATGATCATGGATATGAATAATTTTTACAGATTTAACAGGTTTTTGGTTGGTAAGCATAGTTATTCCTTAATTAAATGTTCCTATAAAATTTTTTTATGGTTACACAGTAATTCATTAACCAAAATAATTTGCTTGCCAAGAAAATGTGGCTGGGGAAATAAATGGTGAATGACTGGTATTCAATGTAAATATTTTATCAAATTTTAATCGAATGATATATTTATTTTGTGTTTCAGGAGAATAATCATATCCATCGATGTTTTAATATAAACTTGTCGCGATATCTTACCGCATCATACGCATCCTAGGCATATCCTCTGACACTTTGGGAGTCTGCGGTCGAGGAAAGTAAACAGATAAGGATAATATTAAAGCTCGATTCAATTCCGCATAATCGATTTCAGTATGTGCTGTATGATCAGCAATTATTTTATGGCTCTTTTTTGTATTTTCACGTGTTTTCCTTTGATCCATGATATATTGATTTTGTTGTTGTACACTCATTGTTCTAAGTTCATTCACTCTTAATTGAATTTCATTAATGATAATGTTCTTAAATTCCGCTTTTGCTTCCATAAGCTTTTGTGATCTTGAAATTTCTTTTTGCTCAGATGCAAAAGCGGGGATGCGTACCCAAGCACTAATCGATGATCTACCAACTTGCGTATCTGTACGTAAGTCGATGATTTTATCGGTCGCATAAATATCAAAACCATCGATAATTTCATGCAGACTTTCTAAGTCTTCTTTAAATTTATCGGGTTTAATTTCATCAGCTGAATCAGAATCAATTAAAGCATCAACGGAATCACAAAAATGTAGAATATCTTTTTGATCTTCAAAGGTAACACTTTTTATATTATCTTGAACAAGCTCTTTATATTCCTGTTCAAGCTTCGTTGAAAAAGGCATGACAATTCCCTCAATATACGTTTTTTATTTATTAATAAGTACAACTTAATTTTTTTGTGAACCTTAGTATAAAAAAACTAGCCATGTTTTTAAAAATTATTTTTCTTAGTTCAACAGAGAAAAATCCGTCCTATTTTTCTTTTGTTCCTGTCCTTACTCCAATACACTCCTAGCTAACATTTCTAATCCATATTTTGGTATTGTCCTAGGAATGTCTTCCGTACGTTCGATAGATTTTAGTTTTAATATTAAATTTTGTCTTTCAGATAATTCAAACGTGACAACAACTCTGGAGAAATCATGCAGACTATATGGATTACCTTTCTTCACAATCTCAGGCATTTCGCTCATAACAGAAGAAAAAATTTTTTTGATCAGCTCTGGAGTATGGCTGGCATGAATAGTAATTTGTTCGGTCTGATTATATTTATCAACTAAACATTTAATCACATGGGGTGTGGTACCAAGCTTGTGAGTCAATAATTTGACAAGCACATCATCTTCATAAGTTGTTATTTTTTTGCGTTCAAGGTTATTTTCTCTTTTTGCTTTACGCAAGCGTTCGAGTTTTTCATTCATCTTCTGAATTGATTCAGAGAGCTCATGATCGATTATATTGATTTTATCAAGATATTTTAATTCTTCTGGGGTACATTTTAAAGGTTGAGAATCTATGATTTCATTAGTTGATATCTTTGTATTTAATTGCTCCTTCGAATGATTTTCCTCGTGATATTCGTGCAAATCTTCGAAGCGAAGTGAATCTATTCTGTTAAGCATTAGCTCCTTTCCTTGTGTTATTTTTTAACACTGACTATCATTTTGATGTATAATGCATCGGTATATTCATAACTATCATTAAAATAGATCTTCTTATATTTTTTCTCAATACCGGAAAAAACCCGGTATTGTATCAAATTTTACAAACCTCTAAACTTTCTTCATTTTTTACTATAGAAATAATACGGTTGGAGAACCAATTAATGGATTCAAGAAAGAAAATGGAAGATAAACCATCAAATGGTACGGAGAATACGCTAAGCGAACAGCCTGCCTTTATACAAGGTTGGGAAGGCTCTCTGCCCACAGAACCATTTCCTGCTGGAAGACCTCTCACTCAAGCAGAAAAAGATAAAGAAAAGAATATTAAATGGCATTATAATCCAACTAGAGATCAGTACTGGTATTTATCCGAAATTCCTCGTAATAAAAAATTATATGAAAAAGCAATAAATATCGACACATCTAAATCAGTTGTAAATCTTGTGGATTATAGCTCAGATGAGGAAGAGATCGCATCAGATGAACAGGTTAAGAAAAGTGAAAGCCCAAAAATTATGGGTAAAAAATCAATATTTTCAGCACCTACTAATTCTTTGTTAACAGATGAATTATCCGCAAACATTAATTCATTAAATTCGAAAAGAAAACGATCTTGAAATTTTTAAAGAGAGCAGTTTTCACCGAAATAATTTAAGCGTTCGCAGAGGTCAATAATGTATAAATTAAAAAATATTTTCTTATTTATATTTTTAATTGGGGTTTTTATTTTTACGTCATCCATAGCAATGCCGATCGTTAAATCACAAGCATCTACCTGGCAACAAGAAGAATATGTTGAAAAAGAAAAAATATTAAACGCATTTTGGCAAGAACGAATTATCCAATATAATAAAGGCAGTGTAGATGGTTTTAAAAATGTTATTATCAATACGAACTATCCAAAAGACTTAGAATGGGAGAATAAAATCGAAATCTTATTCCAGGATGCCATTAATCAAAAAATTACATTTAATCTGTTTTTTGATACGTTAAAAAACATATCGCTCTCATATATCAGATCCATGAATCATGTTGAAAACCTACTACCTAATGATGAATTTAAAGATATAGAACCCAATATTAATAATAGCGATTTATCTGAGATTGAAGACTATGTCAAAAGTAAAAATATGTCAGTTTCATTGACATTGGGATCTGCTAAAGAAAAATTAATTACACCATATTTCTCTGAAAATTTATATGAATATCCATTTGCGATTCATTCCATTGGCAAGGTTTTTACTGGGGTATTAGCATTACTGTTGGTTGAAGATGGTATTATTTTAGAAGATGAACTCAATCAAATTGTTCAATTAGATGATGCAGTGAAACAACAATTACCTGAATTAGTAAGAGAACAACTTCAGAAAGTTACTTTACATCAATTAATGACACACAAGGCAGGATTAGGTGATTACTTAGGTGCCTATATCGACGCGATTTCTCAGGGAAAAGTTCCCGAAATAAAACAAATTGACGATTTCTTACCATTTATTGAAGATAAGACATTTCCGATCGGGGAAGAACGATATAGTAACGCAGGATTATTATTGGTGGGTTTTGCTATTCAGCATGCTTATGAAAAAAAGTTTAATGAAAAAATAGATTATAATGACCTTTTACAAAAAAATATTATTCAGAAAGTAGGCATGACATCTTTTTCACCTTGGAAACCAACTAATGGAAGATATAATTTAAATGATAATATTGCACCTTTCATCGTTGGCAGTCCTGGTGGCGGTTATTGGATGACAGCAGAAGATCTCGCTAAATTTGCGCAATGGATTTATCAAAAAGCAATGCAAGATGTTAAGTTTAAAGAGTTGCTCGAAAAATATGGCCAAGAATTTTATGATGCGGATCGTGAAATCATTTCGCATGGGGGCGCTATTCCTTCGTCCAGTGGATTTCTTTCGGTATCATTAAAAACGGGAGCCACAATCGCGCTTTTATCAGATCAACCTTCTGGAATGTCCTCGGATATGAATTTGATGATACAAGAACATTTGTTTTCGGAAAAAATCACGCATGACTATAAGTCTAATCTTGGAAATTAATTAAAATTACTATAAAAATAGTGTTTTTTATATTTTACAAAAATAAAAATATAACAATAGTAAAAATTAGCAACTGCGCCACCACTGAATCAAAAAAAAGATTTGTTTAAGGCTTTTGGACTTTGATTCAGCATTAAACTTAATTTTTTAGGAACAAAAAAACCTAAATACTCTCCTACTATTTTTTTTATTTCCGGGACGTATTTTTTTTGAGTGATTAAATCAGTCGTGAAATCTAAAATTTCATCACATTTTTGTGAATAAAACTTTGGTGGTGGAAGATAAAAACTGTTTTCTTCAGTTGATATAATAAGTCCATAATTTTCTAATGCTAACAAAGTACCTTCGCTTTTGCGTAACTTAATAAAATCAATGATTTTTAGTGAAAGTGAATTTCTATATTCAATATTCCCATTAACTGTGGTAACGATGAAATCACCGTTAGGCAGAGATGTCATCGTTGAAATTTCTGATTTAATAAATAGTTTTCGCATGCAGTTTTTGTTATTTAAATTCCAAATTGAAATTTGATTAGAACCAGCAGATTTATTAAAAGCAAGCGCAATATGATTGTTTGGCAAAGCAATAATTTTATCCATATAATTTACAGGCTTGTCTCCTTGGTTTATATAAAATGAATTAATCAGTTTTTTATTTTCAGTGTCTATTACCTGAATTTGTGTATTTCGACACCAGAAGTTTTTTGACGATAAAATAATTAATTTATTTCCATCCATGATTGCATCATGCAAATGGTATCCGTCTATTGTTAGTGTGCAAGTTTTGCTGCCATCGACATGATAAAAAGTAACTCTATTATTTTCAACATCCAAATACCCAAATTCATGAGTAGAACAACTAATCAACCTTATAGTATTACAATTATCTCGTGGTATATCAAGAACCACATTTGGCTTCAAAAATCCTTTTAAAATTTCATTAATGTTCCAGATTCCTAAACACCCGGGATTGTCGAAATCTCTAAAAAATATTGCTATAATAAATGTTTTATCAATAACAGCCACATCATAAATATGGTGGTAAGTTAACAATATGGCAAGCGTATTCATGGATTCTAAATCCATTATCTCAAGGCTGTGAAAGTCATCTTCATCGGGTAAATCTTCTTGCGGCTCTGTGAATACAATCAAATTTTCAGTTAATAAAATCATATTATTCAGAGGTCGTGTCGATATATCAGATAAAGAAGATGTTGGTAAATGTTGAGTTCGCATGATAATTCCATTTACTTAGTAAAATACATTTATTATTGTTTCCAGAGTTAAAGATTATAATTAAATTATATTAACTTATAACGCATTTTGAACTGTCAGATTCTGGATTCTCAGGCATAGGTATCACATCTTCATCATAAATGTCTAATAAATTATTTCGACGAATCATGTTCTGATTATGATGATAATTTTCATCTTTATGATTATGAAAAAAATCATCATACTTTTTAAAAGCTACGCGAGGTTCAATTTTTACATAATGCGCAGAACCGTCTTTCATCTTTAACTCAAGCTCAAGGAGATAAGCATCATCTTTTGGCACAGAAGTAGCCTTTTCATCAATAGAATAACATTTAAGTATTTTTATTGTTTGAATCGTTTTACATTTATAATATCTTAAAAACATTCGACAATCTCCCATAAATAATAGATTATTTTAAGTCAAAGTATTATCTTTTAATATAAACTTGATAATACAAAAGGTTTAATCTAAAAACGTAATGCTATTCTATCAACTGGTTCTAAATAAAATCATCTCATCGATTTATTGTAAGTTTTTGGAAAGTAATGTATTTTTTCTGGATTGATTTTTTTGATTCTTGCTTCGTAAATAATCCATTTTCAGACGGCTTAATAAATTTATCATTAGGGTTATCTTTTAAACTGCGTAACTGATCTAATGCAAGCCCTGCTTCTTCGCCCAACTTCCCAACTTTGTCCGGAACTTTAAAAACTTGTTCTGTCTGTGCTGCACTTTTGCTAGTTTTTATTAATTTTAATTTATCATTTTCTTTTTTTAATTTTTCCTGCTGTTCTTGATACCATGGATTGGTTGAGTAATCATTTGAAGTGGGTACTTTAACGTGAAAAATCAGAGACCATTCATGATCAATTTTCGATTCAAGCTTGTGAATATCTATATAATATTTTCTTAGTATATTATTTATATTAAAAAGTGCAACAATCGCATCATCACTTAAATTTTGCTTAATTAGGCAAATTTTTTCTATGCCTTCAATCCATTCATCTCCAGCATCTAAAAGTGTATCATTAAAATGTCTTTGTCGGATCAAAGACCAAATCATACAGACTTCTTCTGCTACAGCAATTTGGTAAGCTTTAGAAGATATTTGTCTTGCAACTTTACCTAACTCCTCTACTTCTTTTTGCAATACCATAAAAGATGATGGAATCATTTTAGAAAATGTTTCCCAGCTATCTGTTATTTCAATTTTTTCTAATGTTAACTTAGATTTATTGATTAAATTTAATCTATCTGACAAAAATCGCAGATTTTTCAAATATTTTTTCAAAAACGGGTCATATTCTGCGTTGCTAGCATTTTTTTTATTAGTCATCGTACAAAAAAATCTACGGGGAGATCCATTGATCTTTCTATTTTCCGCATTTTTGAACTCTTGCGGGATAAGTTCATAAACATCATTATAATATTTTTTAATAATTAAATTCACATTATATACCGCAATATCATCTCCATGCGGATCAATCAAAGCGCTTTCTTTTATTACCTTTTCTTTAAAAAGCACTTCTAATCTTTTCTCCCATAAATTGACAAGATCACGAAATTCTTCATTAAATATTCTAGCGCTTTGAAGTGTGGAAATTGTTCCATTTCTATCAAAAGATGCGAGATATTTGGCCTCACCAGCTAAAAATTTTGCAATGCTCCCTAAATCAGGGTCTATTTTTTTTGTAATAATTATCTGACATCTATTTGTTTCAGCAGCTATCATCCACCAGTTTTCATCTGTATTCAATTTTCTTATGGTATCTGTAGATACAGGCAAGTCTGATCGAATATTTTTCCAAAGCAATTTTAAAATAGAACGATATGGATGATCTTCGTCAAACTCCGATATTTTTTTATTTTCATCTAAGAATGTCTTACTGCTGAACGCTCTAGTATGATTATATTTCATGATATCTGTAACTAATTTTCTACTCGTAATAGTTGAAATACCCTGTTTAGTTTTCGTGATATTGAAAACAGATTTTAGAAACTGTGGTGTTTTTCTTAACATAATCCATTCCTATTAATTCAACGTTAATTTACTTTCCTTTGTTTTTATTTAAGGAAAACACAACCATATCAGCGGTTTCTTTTATAGGTTTCTGATTTGATTTATCAATTTCTATACCTTTATTATTTTTTGTTACTCTAAAGAAATATAACGAACGATATGGATCAAATTCCCATTTGATTTTAGCAGATAAAGAATCTCCTACTTGCCTATTAATTTTATCCAATTCTTCTTGAGAAATAATTCGACCATCCTGAATATCAGGGACATATCCTTGATTCCATTTTTGTGTCAAATCACTTTTTTTAAACTTCTTTAGCTTTAATTTAATCATTTCAACTTTTTGTGCTTCAGTCAAATCAACATGTGTATGAATATCTTTAACTGGTTCTTTCAATATGCTAAATAATTCGTTTTGACAACCTTTAGGAAATGACAAAAATTCTTCAATAGAAAATAAATTTTTTTTTAATGCCCAGGTACCTCCAGTAATATCATATACAGAAGAATGCCACAATAAATTGAGTAAATCAGTTCGAGAATGACTTGGCATTAATGCATATTTTTCAAAATTTAGATAACCTTTTCTCACCAATTGATTTAAATGCTCATATTTTCCAGCAACAACACCTCCATGATTATCATCATGATCAATTTCATTAAAAATAGCCTCACTTAGTTCCTTTCTAATTTCAGGACTAAATGATGCCCATTTTTCATCTGTGATAAATATTTTACGGTGAGAGAATGGTATTTGTTTTTTCATTGCAAAGTTTCTAGAAATTATTTGTTCGAGCTCATGTAAACAAATTCTAATTGCACCGCGTATATATTCAATTGCTTCTTTTTGTGCAGGATGATAAAGAACTTCAGCTTCAAAATTACTTTGTGTATTACCGAACATTTTTAGTAATGAGTCGGAATCAGGCACATTGGGTAAACCCTTTTTAAGTAGTATTAAATATTCGATATAAACTGCAATATTCTCAGCATAGATGGCAAGCTTTCCTGATTCTTTGAACAGAGGAATTGTAGATTTTCTAATGTCCTCGACATAGCGTTCTAGTTGATTAATATTAAGTCTTGAATGTTCATCTAGAATAGTTATGGAACTAAAAAACCTACGTGTTGTAGATAATTCGCCTTTAGCACCTAGTTTCTCAAATCGCCTGTTGGCTAAAGGTCGTAATGAAATATTTCTTGAGCTAATTTGTATGGTTGCCCCAAAAATTGTTTTTGAACTAAATATTTTACTCATTAATCGCGATGTACTTCTTAACATTATCCTGCCCCTACTCTAGTATTAAATTTTATATTCTTTGCCTCTGTTTTATTTTCACTATTCAATGAACCTGGAATTGAGCTAGTATTTTTAAATACACCTAATGTTGAAGGCTTAGAAAATGGCGATGTGGATTGATAACTAGAAATTATTCTGGCCATTTCATTCCTATCCTCAATCGAAAAATCAAAACTGGATCCAAGGCTACAAAATTTCTTATATTCTAAATCAACAGTGTGATCGGTTGTTTTCTTTAAGCAAAAGAAGAAATGATCAATAATTTATGGTTTAACTATTTTTTGAGGTAAATCAATTCATCTTTATTCGTTTTGGAATGAAATGAGCAATAGTAATAATAAATAAAAATGAATACAATACCGGTTTTTTTCCGGTATAAACATTTATTAAACTAAAATCATTAATATTATTGATGCAATTATCCTTAATAGAAAAAATAATATGAATTTTGACACGCATCCTGATTTAATCATTCATCCATATCTGAATGGGATTAAATTAATCAAACCAAATAATGAACTTGTTTCATATCCCAATATCTGTAGTTTATTTGCAATGCCACTCATGGTTTATTTTGTTGGATTTGATGCATCATACGTAGATGCAAACCATTTCATCCGCCTCACAAATATTCCAGGAAATCAAGGCTATTATTCTGATAAAGATTTAAAAGGAGCACCATTCTCAAATATTTTTAAAAAAGAAACCGTTCAAATGCTAAGTTACGAAAATAATAATTTATTAAATACCAAAAAATTAACCATTTATGAAGAAATCGATACTCGACGTTTAGATGATCTTTCCTTTTCTTCTCTATCATTCAAATTTCCAATATTTGATTCAAAAGATAAAATCATCGGTGTTTTTGGAATATCTGCATTAACAGATAAGTTGGTGTTTAAAGAAGCTGAAAGCTTAGCCATTTCAATGGAACGAATTATTCAAACGGGTCTACTTTCTCCGTCAAAAAATATTTTGCCAGGATTTCACATAAATGATGTATATTTTTCACAACAAGAAATTAAATGCCTTCGTTTATTGATTGCTGGTAAAACTATTAAATTAATAGGGAAACACATGTCTCTTTCACCGCGCACTGTAGAATATTATTTAGATAATATAAAGCAAAAACTGAATGTTAAAACAAAATCTGAGTTGATTGAAAAAGTTCTTCAGCATATTTGGCCCGAGATTTTACTATAATGGATTTTTATAAAAATAAGATACTAATGGATATGGGAACACACAATCGCAACATCTATTAAAAATCTCGCTTAAAAGTTGTAGGAGTTGCGGAAGATGAAGTACTTTCTGGTAAAGTCGAACGAGTAGAAGCTACCGAAATATCTGATACCAACTTCTCAGCAATCGTCTTAGCATTATTATTCATAGAATATACATGGTCAAAAGATAGGTCGCGACGAACAGTTAATAATTTTGATGTTGGCACATCTTCTAATTCTTTCTCAGAAAATCCAAACTTTTTTCCCAGGGATTGATACTCTGCTGTTTTTACCGTCTCACTTGTTGGGGTGGAATGTTTAGAGACCATTTGTTCGATCTGTAAAGTAGATATATTACCGCAAGAGACGGTTAATTCTTCTTTATTTTCAACAGTAGTCATCGCGGCCAATTGCTGAAAAGGTAAGAGACCGGGCCTTGCATCGCCTTTGGCTCGCCTATCTTCAATATTCATATTAAGCACGCTTTATATTTACAGTTAGGTCGTCGATTTGTGTCTCAGTATAAGTGGCTGCATATTGCATTATCTTTCCGAGATCTTCTTTTTTTTCAAGCAATTGCTCTTGTTTAAATAGCTTTTCTTCCAAGGCTTCTCCCCATTTCTCCTGCAATTTTTCCTCAATGCCATCATAGCTTACTATCTCTATATCTTTGAATTCATCAAAACTTCCTTAAACGGTTGGATACCGCTACCATAAATTTAACGAAGTTTTGTTTGGTGGCGTGGGTTTTAGGTGGAGTTCATTCTCCACCTAAAACTTAAATTTTGTACCGAAGGTACTCATTATTGACTTTTAAGCTAAAGGACGACTAATTCTTTTACTTTTCTCTTTCAACAATTACATCTAACTCATAAGAACGGCCTGAAGATGAAAGTTTAATCTTACCTTCTTGATTAGGCAGCACAATAATTTGAGGTTTAGAGTAAAACGTTTCTTGGCCATCTTTATATTGAATATCATAATCTAATTGAACGGTGTTTTTGGACTGAAATTTGGTGTTATTTCTTGCTATTAATTCAACTCTGAGACCTTCTGATCCTGCATTATTGGTATTGGTTAATACGATAAGCGCTTTCTGATTTGATTTAGAAATAATAACGGGTTTAGCAACGATTTTTCCATCAATAATGATTTTAGATGTTATCTTAAAGACGCTATTGTCTTCGGGAATACTGCTTGCCATTCCAATCGCTGTTGAACCAATTAAAAATATAGCAACGCTTAATACTGAAATAAAAAATCTGGCACTTCTTTTTTTCTTTTTCATAGCTGAGAATCTCCTTATAAGAGTCGAATCTGTAATGTTATTAAAAATAAAGTTTTTAGACTGCTTGCATGTCATAGCTAAAAGAAGATTGCCATATTCCTGAATATCAGCGTCTGTATCTTTACAGGTATTGAGATCACATAAAATTTCCATTTCCAATTCAAACCTTTTATGTAAATAATATATCCATGGTGAAAAAAATAAAAAGGCTTGAACAATAAGAGATAATAATTTCCATAGAGAATCATTTTGTTCCACATGTATTTTTTCATGTGCCAAGCTTATTTGAATTTCCCTTTTTGTCCATTTCAATTCCGAATCTGAAGGAAAATAAATTTTAGCTTTGGGGAATCCAAAACTAATGGGAGTTTTGATGTTTGAATTCAGAAATACAGGCAGTCCTTGAATAAATATTTTTTTTGATAATTGAAGTTGTTTTTTAGCACCGAAATATGAGCATACAATTCTGCATAACATCATGCAAACACCTATACCGTACACAAGGATGATATAAAATGAATAACTCATTTCATTTTCTGAAGGCATCATAGGAAGTATTTGCGTGAGTTTTATATCAGTAAGTTGAGGGGGTATGATGATAACTAATTCTTTTAAAAAAGTTAAATTAAACAGGTTGATAATCACGGGTGCTAACAATAGCGTCATTAAACTTACTTTAATAAAAGCAATTTTTTGTCTTGGAACAATATTTGCAAAATCAAGAATTTGTAGTAAAGCTAAAACAACTAAGCTTATAACTGATAATGAAATAATAAAGAAAATAATATTCATTCTATCAATCCTTAAGTAATTGCTTTAAGGTTTCAATTTCAGCTTCGCTTAATTGCTCATTTTCAACCAAGTTTAAAACTAATTTTCCGGGACTGCCTCCAAAAAGACGTTTAGCAATTCTTTTTACTTCTGAGATCAAAAATTTTTCTTGTTGAAGAACAGGCAAATATAAGAATGCTTTTCCTATTTTTTTATGACGAATGTAGCCTTTTTTCTCCATGGCTTGAACTAAAGTAAGAAGCGATGTATAAGCTGGCTTAGGCGTCCTTTGAAGAAAATCCAGAATATCGGATATTTTTAATGGAGACTGAGTCCATAAAATTTGCATGACCTCAAACTCATTTTCTGTTAAACCTGGTTGTCGTGGTCTTGGCATAATGTGTCCCTTTATTTAGCATAAATATGATTGAAAATTAAATTCGCGTCATTAGTTGAAACAATAGTTAAACCAGAACCTGTCATAATCAAGCTTTTTTTATCGCCTTTTTTTTCAAAAATATCTACTTTAATGTTATCAACTTGTGGGTCATTGACTGATACAATCATCGTGCTAAGTGCGATTCCTTTTATATCTTGTTCATAAGGAGTATTAATATGCTGTATTTGCTCGCTTTCTAAAAAAAAATGAATAACACGATATCCATTTTTACCTGTCACAACATATGAACCCGTGAAAGGTACTATAGGTTTAGCTGGGTTTTGAGAAGTAATCCTTAAAATATAATTTTTTTCAGTAGGGAAATGAATTTGTTCTGCGTGAATAGTGCTTGTCGCAAAAAGACACAACGCAAAGAAAAATATTTTGAAAAATTGATTTATCATTGATAGCTTCCTTATTGATAACATCTACTAGTTAACTAGTATAAATAAATATATATTTTATGCAACTAGTTAATTAGTAGATATTTAGGGTTCTTCCACATAACCTTATGATAGTGCTTTCGCAAAAAGGATTTGCTTTTTGCCTTATGGGAGGTAGTAACACACATCCCGGCACCACTGCCATTGAATTAAGGAAGTTTTGCTTAGAAAACATGCTTTCTCTTCCTTTTTTGATAGTTCATGGATTGTGTATCTGATATTTTTTTGCGAGGTAGTAAGCATTTGCCAATGTAAATTGTTAAACACTTACGTTGTAATCTTATAAAAATTTTATATTTTTAAAAACCCTTTTTTAAATCCACAATATTCTTGTTTAGAATCTAATTGTTTATTTATTTCATAGGGGGTTGATCTACATCGACACTAATTTCAATATTTTTGTCGCTGAAGAAATTTGATCTTGGCTGCATATCCTTAGTTAAATTATATGATCGTTTATCAATTAAGGTATGCTTGAAATTATTGCATAAATAATCGGGGGCCCATCTGGTGGGCCATCTATAAGGTAAAAAAATTCTGATAACTCCGCTTTCGTACACCACTCATCAATCATGTATGAAGTAGCTGATTTTATATCCCCTAATATTGAAAAGACTATCCCGTCATGGTGTAGAAAACGTCGCAACTGCAACAAATTTTCAACAAAGCGCCAACTTTTAAATATCTATCAATTCTATCATATTGGCTACGATCTTTCTTGTTAATCTACTATTATTGACTTCACTAAATAATGGTTTCAGAAGAGTAATGTATTCGCTTACTTCAACCAAACAAAAAAATATAATATCATTTTTAAATTCGATTCTTTTATCAAATTTAAAAAATAATTTTAAACATTGATTTCTAAATTTTTCTTTAATTGTTTGCTTGATCTCTATAGGAATACTCGATGATTTTTCCTCATCATTGTAAAATGATAGGTTTTTCGTTAACATACGAATAATCGTGTTAAGATGTTTTAAACGCCTTTCTTCAATATCGATTAAATTCAAAATTTCACCTAAAAGAAATCCAACACAAGCAAAAATTTTATTGCTATCATCAATATGTATATCCAAAAAAATATGCTTGGAAATAAGAATGGAATTTCGAACTAAGGCACGTGATAATTCTTTGATATTAGAAACATTAACGACGGGTATTGTTATCAATAATTTTTCATATTCTTCTAAATTCCACTCATCCACATTGACTTCAATTAAACGACTTTTTTGTTGCTCTCTTAATTGATGCTGGATATGTGGTAAATTTGAAAAACCATGAATATATTCTAGTAATTTATTGAATTCGGCTTCTTGCTGAGGATCAAAAAGAAAAGGATAATTTTTTTTTAAATCCATTAATCCTTCAAAATTATTATTAACTATATAGTCTTTTTTTTTGGAAAAAAGGCTTTTAATTTCTTGGAGTCCGAGATCATCAAATGTTCTCATATTTATTATCTTTTTAAGAAAATCATCAGAAAGTATATTTAATATCATATACAGACAAAATGCCTATCACAACTAAATTTTTTAATTTAATATCTCTCCGAAAAAAGTGTATTTGAAAGATTCTAAAAAAATATTTGATATCTTACACTAGTACATTGAATCACAAATTCTGACCCCCTAAAATCTTAGGGACAATTTATATAAATATTAAACACCAGTGAAGCTAAGGATACCAAAAACGCAGCGGCAGATATCCAAAGCGCCTTATTAGCCCTGGAGTTATTTTGAGCCTCCATGACTTTGCGATAAAATGTATCATAATCAATGCCATCAGAAGAAGCGGGGTCAATTCCGAGTTTTTTTGCTTTTTTAAAAATATCCATCAAAGTGATCTACAATATGTTTTTCATGAGAGAAAGTGTGTTAACCTTTTGCGCTCACTACAGCGGCAAAAAACAAGAATAACACACATGGAAAAGTATATCGTAAAGCTTACACAAGTAGAACGTGAATATTTATTATCTTTAATCAAGAAAGGAAAAACATCAGCTTATAAGCTAACCCATGCACGAATTTTACTAGAAGCGGATGAAAATAGTGGCGAAGAAAAGACAGATGTAGAGATAGCAGAACAACTTCATGTTGGGGCAAAAACTGTAAAACGAATTCGAAAAAATTGGTAGAAGAAGGCTTAGAAGAAGCCCTATCTCGTAAGCCACACATAAGAACTCGAAGCAGAAAAATAAATGGAGAGG
>Ga0207121_1049_pt1 | contig 27136 bp, 14 predicted proteins | sample Alteio_BWMinHeat_41_FD_153513 | JGI IMG/M metagenome (GOLD analysis project Ga0207121, IMG submission 153513) | Enriched cells from forest soil in Barre Woods Harvard Forest LTER site, Petersham, Massachusetts, United States -... | ecosystem: Environmental > Terrestrial > Soil > Temperate forest >... | reverse complement strand
CGGCTGTGGCTGTTAATCCCGTTGGTGCTGCCAAAGTAAGCGTGGTTATACTGGCCTGGTTAGAATTCCCACTGTTACCGCTTATATTGCTCGCTGATACAACATAATAATAGGTAGTATTGTTGGTACATGAAGTATCGGTATAAGTTTGAAATTGCCCATTTCTAGTGGCGATCGTTGTGTATGGTCCACCGCTGGTAGTGGCTCTTTTTATAGTGTAGTCTGCGCTCCATATGCTGCCTGTCCACGACAAATTCACATAATTGGTAGTGCCGGCTGCGATTGATGCCGTTAAGTTCGTTGGGGCTGGAGGCACTGGAGGTGCGGGATCTGCGAATGAATTTGCTACTGTGGCAATACCAAAAACGGATAAAAAAATCCCAAAAAGAAGAATTTTCTTCATTTAACTCCCCCTGTTAAGGTTATACGCCTAATCACCCCTATTAGAGGAAGTATGCCATATAAAAGCTCTCTTTGCCACCCTATCAATTCTTTACAGCCGGTACAGCTGCCGGGGACACCATGCCTTTTACAGACGGTGTAAGGTTATTAGCGCATATAGTACCACCCGGATAACAATAACCGTTGCATAGAACAGGATATGCTGTTGGACAACAAAGATTATTACCAACATAAATAGGCGCAGATATTGGACAACACTCTGTCGCAGTAACAACAACATAACCTGATGGACAGCAGCCATAAGCATTACAGGTATAATCACATCCCGGCCCGACATAAACGGTCCCAGAATAACACGCGCAAGTGTTATTGCTCGTATCAAAATACATGTTCGGTCCCGGGCATATGACCGGCTGACATGTAGTTCCGTTATAAGAAGCATAACCTTCCGGGCAATAAGCACACGCGCTCCCGTTCCAATAGGTATAGTTACTGCAAGCGCATCCGGGCCCCACATAGGTGGCATTGGCAACACACGTACACGTGTTATAGCCCGGGGTGCCAGGAGTTGTATCGAAATACATCTTCGCAGGGCATTGGATCGGTACACATGTTTTACCGTCATTGGAAGTATACCCTTCCTGACAATAAGCGCATCCGGGCCCGACATAATAAGTATACTGATAGCACTGACAAGAGTTATAGCCCGGTCCTGGAGTTATATCTCTATACATATTCGCGGGGCATGGTGTCGGTACACATTTGGTCCCGTTATAACTCTCCCCTATCGCGATACACTGGCAAGAATTATAGCCCGGGGTGTTGGGAGTCGTATCGAAATACATGCCCGCGGGACATGCTACCGGCGAACATATGATCCCATCGGTGGAAGTTTGGCCTACCGGACAATAAGCACATCCCGGCCCGACATAATAGGTCCCTGAATAACATTGACAAGTGTTATAACCTGGGGTGCCCGCAGTTGTATCGAAATACATATTCGCAGGGCACGTTATCGCCACACATTTAGTGCCGTTATAAGTTTGACCTACCGGACAATAAGCACATCCCGGCCCGACATAATAGGACCCTGCATCACACGCGCAAGTGTTATAGCCTGAGGTGCCGGGAGTTGTATCGAAATACATATTTACGGAACATACAATCGGTACACAGCTGGTCCCGTTATACGTTTGACCCACCGGACAATAAGAACACCCGGGCCCGACATAATAGGACCCTGCATTACACGCGCAAGTGTTATTGCTTGTATTGAAATACATGTTCGTAGAACATACCGAAGTAAACGTCGTGCTGATCGTTTGGTTGGCGGTCACATTCGAGAAGGTATAGTTCGTCGGCAATGTCCCTGTCAATGCAGTGCCGTTGACTAATATGCTGGCTATCTTGTTACCGCTGTTAGGTATGATCGTAAAAGCCTGGCTGGCCCCAGAGCCGACTGTTACAGCGCCTAACGGCAATATACTGCCGTTACTTCCGGCTGAGGACGTGACAGTGTAGATCACCTTAGCAAAGCTTACGCTGATGGTCTCATTGAAAGCCACACTGGAGAACGTATAACTGGCCGGTAATGTCCCGGCCAAGGCCGTGCCGTTGACCGTCTCATTGGCTATCTTGTATCCGCTATTAGGTTTAATAGTGTAGGTCTTAGAACTGCCGTAATTAACTGTGCTTGTTCCTGACGGCGAGATGCTTCCATTGCTGCCTGCCGTAGCTGTGATGGTAAAAGTTACCGGAGCAAACGTTGCGTTGAGCGTCTGGTTCTTGGTTACATTCGAAAAGGTATAGCTCGTTGGTAATGTTCCGGTCAACTTAGTACCGTTGACCGTCTCACTGGTTATATAGTATCCACTGTTAGGCGTGATCGTGAAAACCTGGTTAGCTCCGGAGCCGACTGTTACAGTACCTAACGGCGATATGCTCCCCCCGCTTCCGGATGAAGACGTGACAGTATAGATCGTCGTAGCAAAGCTGACACTGATGGTCTCGTTCGAAATTACTTTGGAGAATGTATAACTGGTTGGTAATGTCCCGGCCAAGGTAGCACCGTTGACCGTCACATTGGCTATCTTGTACCCGCTATTAGGTTTAATAGTGTAAGTTTGGGAACCATTGTCATTGACCGTGCTTGTTCCTGAGGGCGAGATGCTTCCATTGCTGCCTGCCGTGGCTGTGATGGTAAATGTAATCGGAGCAAATGTCACGCTGATCGCCTGATTGGCAGTCACATTTGAAAACGTGTAGCTCGTCGGCAATGTCCCGGTCAACGCAGTGCTGTTGATCGTTATACCGGCTATATAGTATCCGCTGTTAGGCGTGATTGTGTAAGCTTGAGTAGCACCGTAAACAACCGTGGTTATTCCTGACGGCGATATGCTTCCGTTGCTGCCTGCCGTGGCTGTGATGTTAAAAGTATATGTAGCAAACGTTACACTGATCGTCTGGTTCGAAGTTACATTGGAGAAGGTATAACTGGTTGGTAAAGTCCCTGTCAATGCATTGCCGTTGACCGTCACAGTGGCTATATAGCTCCCGATATTAGGCGTGATCGTGTAAGTCTGGGTACTGCTGGGATTGACCGTGGTCACTCCCGAAGGCGATATAGTTCCGTTGCCGATCGCTGAAGCTGTGATTGTATAGGTTGGTTGCGGTTTTGCGATGACCGGTAAAGAGTTCGGGCTCTGCCAGATTAATGTGTTCAAGGCTGAAACAACATAATAATAAGTAATACCGTTGGTAACTGAATTATCGGTATAGGTGGTATTGGTCACCGTAGCGATCGTTGTATAAGGCCCGCCGTTACTGGTTGATCTTTGTACATTATATGCGGTGGCCCCGGTACTGGCGTTCCACGACAATACCACCTGAGCATTGCCCGCGGTGGCCGTAAGGCCGGTGGGCGCCGGCGGTACATATTCGCTGACCAAATCATTATACAAATTAAGGCCGTTAAAAGACCCAAGGCCCGTGGCATCATCAAAACCAGGCTCCGCCGGATAATAGCCGTTATTTCCCGTGGTTATATCGTGAAAATCATTAGCATATTGGCTGCTTTGCGCAAGTTGATAAAGCGATGAATTAACAGAACCAATAGGACCGTTTGTCCCGCGCCCCTGATTGACTAAAGAAATAAAAGAAGCCCAAATAGGCGATGCTATGCTGGAGCCATAAAAACCTGACCAAAAGCCATCAATATAAAAAGCGTACCCGGTCGAAGCGTCAGCCGTCAAAACAACATCCGGCACATTACGTAACGTCGTTGACACCATGGCCGCCTTTACAGCCTGTGAAGCAAGGGTTGTCTGATAGGAAGGGATATACCAATGCGCGCTGACTCCACCACCGCCGTAAACAGAAGCCGTTTCACTATTATAGGTCCCGTCGGAATTAGTTTTCAAAGCACTGATCCCAACAGCGGTTGCGAACGGCTGGGAAGCAGGTTCATCGACACTTAATGTTGAACCGTCATCGTAAGCACCGTTATCACCCGCGGCCACAAATACCGCCTGTCCCTGGGCAGCCATTTGCTGAAAGACCTGGTTATCAAAAATTAAAGTCGGATTATCAAACTGGTCCTCTGCCTCGCCCCACGAACAGCTGATGACCTTTGCTTTGTCATCTGTGGCGATCTTGGTCCACTCATCGATCCAGGATTGGGTCGTATTGGGCGCTTCATAAACAAAAATATCACTGCTGCCCGGCGCGAATGCGGCCACTGTTTCAATATCAAGGGTCACTTCATCAACGCCGTCAGGATCGCCATTATAATTAGGCACTCCGTTAACCCCGTCAATGAGGACGTTCTGCAAAGGCACATTAGGAAGACTGAAGTACGATTCATAAAACATTACGTCACTGCTGGCGTATCCTTCAAATTCCACCAGAGCGACATTTTGGCCAGAACCGGTGGCAGTTATGGAATTGAGATTATAGGCGGTCTTTACATCATTAGGGCTTAAATATCCATTGGGTCCTGAACCGGCAAGGGCTGTTGCTTTAGGCGCCTTCCGGGATTTTTGAAGATGGGCCTTATACTTAGGAAGATTGTCCAAACCGCCAACCGCTAAAATCTTACCCGCTAACGTTGCAGGGATGCTTGGATCCGCGTCTGGGGCAAAAAACAATGTGCCGTCAGTCTTTTGATAATGATTGATATGCAAACCAAAAGCATGTTCGAAAGCTCTCACTGACCCCGTCACATTCAAAACTGCCCCGCTTGATGATTGTCCTATAACAGAAATTCCTCGTGTTTTAAGGAATTCCTGGACTTGGGTGGAATCTATCGCTGATGGGGCAAATTGCTGGGCAAACTGAGCGGGAGTTAAAAATTGATGGAAACTGGGGCTTTTAGGATCATAAAGATTTTGAAGCAGGGTGCTCAATTGCGATTGATTCGCTAAAGGCATGATGATCTGGGCATTAATATTATGGTCGGCATGATACCTGAAAGTGGCTGCGGCTTTCTTGACTTCCGAAGGCACATGCCCTCTTAAGGTCTGGCTGCCGTCGGCGTTATTTCTAATATAACTGGAAGGGTCCGCAGATGAATTTGCTGTCGTGGTCAGGCCAAAAGCGGCTAAGAAAATTCCAAAAAGAAGGATTTTTTTCATTGAGTTCCCCTTAATTCTTCAGCGAAGTAAACGTCACACTGATTGTTTCGTTGAATATTACATCTGTAAAGGTAAAGCTTGTTGATAAAACTCCTGTCAAAGGAGTGCCGTTGATCAATACGCTCGCTATCCTATAGCCGCTATTAGGTGTGATCTTGAAAGTCTGACTGGCTCCCGGTCTGACTGATACAGAGCCTGACGGCGATATACGGCCATTCCTGCCTGCGGTGGCTATGATGGTATACGACGTAACCGGAGCAAACGTCGCGCTGATTGTCTGGTTCGCTGTCACATTTGAGAATGTATAGCTCGTTGTTAATGTTCCTGTCAATTTAGTGCCGTCGATTGATATACTGGCTATCTTATAGCCATTATTAGGCGTGATCATATAATTCAGGAAACCACCGGCATTAACTGTAGTTACTCCTGGTGGAAAAACAATTCCATTGCCGCCTGCCGTGGCGGTGATCACATAGGTATTATTTTGATTGTTTTGCGTAAAGGTAGCCACCAAGTTATGCGCCGCCGTCACATTGCTTAAGGTATACGTGTTGTTGCTCAGGGTGACCAGCGTGCCATCAACCGTTAAACTTGCCGTATAACCTGTGTTAGGCGTCAGCGTAAAGGTCTGGCTGCCCCCATAGGGCACTGTCGCACTCGCCGGGCTGATGCTCCCATTGCTGCCTGCCGTGGCCGTGATAGTGTAAGTAGTGACCTGTATCGGGGAAAATGTAGCGCTGATTGTTTGGTTCGCCGTCACATTTGAGAACATATAGCTCGTCTGTAAGGTTCCGGTCAATGCTGTGCCATCGACTAATATGCTCGCTATCATATAACCGCTGTTAGGCGTGATCGTATATGTTTGAGAACCGCCGGAATTGACCGTAGTTGTTCCTGAGGGTGAAATACTTCCATTACTCCCCGCGGTGGCGGTAATCACATAGGTATTATTTTGATTGTTTTGCGTAAACGTAGCCACCAAGTTATGCGCCGCCGTCACATTGCTTAAGGTATACGTATTGTTGCTCAGGGCTACCGATGCACCATCTTCCGTTAAACTTGCCGTATAACCTGTATTGGGCGTCAGCGTAAAGGTCTGGCTGCCCCCATAGGGCACTGTCACACTCGCTGGGCTGATGGTCCCATTGCCACTGGTGGTAGCTGTAACTGTATAGGTGTTTTGGGTAAATGTAGCTGCCAGTGTATGCGGGGCTGTCACATATCCTAAGGTGTAGGTATTATTGTACAATAATTGTACCGACGCTCCATCAACCGTTAAATGCCCCGTATATCCTGCATTGGGCGTGACCGTAAATGTTTGGCTGCTATTATAGGGAACTTGTACACTCATCGGGCTGATGCTCCCATTGCTGCCCGCAGTTGCAGTAACAAGATAGGTGATCTGCGTAAAAGTGGCTGCCAAGGTATGCGCTGCCGTGATATTTTTTAAAGTGTAGGTGTTATTGGCCAACGCTACCAGTGTGCCATCAAGCGTTACTTGTACGGTATAACCTACATCAGGATTGACAACAAATGTCTGGTTTGCCCCGGAATTGACGGTCACCGTCCCTGAAGGGCTTATCGTTCCGCCATTAGTTGCCGTGGCGGTGATCACATAGGTATTATTTTGATTGTTTTGCGTAAAGGTAGCCACCAAGTTATGCGCCGCCGTCACGTTGCTTAAAGTATAGGTGTTGTTGCTCAGGGTGACCAGCGTGCCATCTACCGTTAAACTTGCCGTATAACCTGTGTTGGGCGTCAGCGTAAAGGTCTGGCTGCCCCCATAGGGCACTGCCGCACTCGCCGGGCTGATGGTCCCATTGCTGCCTGCCGTGGCGGTGATGGTATAGGTAATTGGAACACACCCGGGCCCGGTAGTATAAACAGTCCCCGCAACACACACGCAAGTGTTATAGCCGGAGTCACTTGGATTTGTATCATAATACATATTGGCGGGGCATTGTATCGGCACGCAGGTAGTCCCGTTATAAGAAGCCTGGCCCTCCGGACAATAAGAACATCCATTGCCTGTCCAATAGGTGTACTGAATACATGTGCAAGTGTTCGTCTGGGTGTTGTAATACATATTCGTGAGGCATTGTTGCACATTGCTGACCGTGACTGATACGGCTGCAGATGTCGCGGTCTGGCCTGTGCCGTCGGTGGCAACGGCCGTTAAACTATACGTTCCCGCGGCCACGTTGGTCCAGGTATAGGTGTACGGACTGCTGGTTGATGTTCCTAACAAGGTTGTCCCGTTATAGAAGGACACACTGCTGATAGTCCCGCTGGCCTCACTGGCGCTGGCGCTGAGTGTAATGCTGGCCGGTGCCGTGAAAGAAGCATTATTAGCGGGAGAGGTCAAATTCACCGTCAGCGCTGATGACGGCGCTGTTATTGTCACATTTAAAACGGTGCCTGTGCTGGGGGTAAGAATGCACGTGCTGCTGCCTGCGGCACAGCCGCTGGTGCCCCAATTAGTGACTGTGGAATTATTATTGGAAGAAAACGTCAGCGTAACTGATTGGTTTTTGCCAAAAGCGGCTGAACAGCTGCCTGTGCTTGAACCTGAAGCAAAATTACAATTAAGCCCTGCCCCACCCAAAGAAGCGGAACTGCTGATGTTTCCCGTTCCTGAACCGTTAATATCTAAAGTCACCGTTGGCCACGGATTGGCCGTCCATTGGGCTTGAAGGGTATTGTAAACCGTACGGGGAGTCATGATATCAGGGCCGCCGGCAACAGGATTTGGGCTGATGGCCATGACCCCATACCACTCCTCGTTTGAAAAGCCATCGGGAGACGGGGAAAAAGGAAAACCAAAATGCTTTTGATTGGAATTACATACCGAAGAGCTTGTCGCGTTATTAGGGCTGTTGGGACTTGTGCAATAAAATTCGTACGGCTTCCACCATTCATCGGAATATTCCATCAAGGATCCGCCGATGGTCACAGGGGAATTATTCAAAATTTCATTCCATAAATCCGAGTCCCAGGTGGACTGATCAGCGGGGTCATATGCTCCCGTGCCGCCCAGATCCGTGCTAAGCGTAAGCCCCCAATTATTGATGTCCGTGGCGTTTGTCACGTTCCAAGAGTCTACACCAAATTCAGAGATCCACAGCGGTTTACCGGAGCGGGAGGCGTAATCGCTGAATAAAGTGCCGAAACTTTTTCCACGGTATACATTACTTCCCCAGATATCCAAATCCGGCATCTGGGAATCCGTGGAGCCGTCGGCACTGTTTCCTATTGTTGCGATCTCACCATTGACCACGGCCACCGGATGAAAGCTGGCCCCTTCAGCATTGTGCGCGGCCTTGGCCATGGCATCCACCAGAGCATACCAAGCGGCCAATTGCTGCGCGTTTAAGGTCTGTCCCCTGTAAGGCTGCAAGACATTCATGATGGTATTGTAGTCTGAAGGGTATTGCTGCATGATGGCGCCCTGCACGGCACCTGAATTGAAATCAACGATGATATCCCCGTCATAGTCCAAAAAGTTTTCCGTTTCCTGGAGCCAATTAAAAATGGAATCTCCGTAACTGGCACCAAAAGCATTTTCAAAGGCCGTTATCGGGACCGCTCCCCCGTTGAGCGTCTCGTAATTATTTTCGTTGCCAATGGCCCAGAATAAAATGGCTCTGTTGCCTTTAAAAGTATTAACGTAATTGACGAAATTATTGATGATCTGCTGGGAGTTAATGGGATTGCCCTGGTTGTCCGTGCTGCTTACATTATTATTGGCATCAAAGCTCAAATAATTGACCCAGAAACCGGCAATGACCTTCAAACCGTAACTGTTGGCGATATCCAATGTATTTTGGGTGGTGTTGGCGTTGGCGGTCGTGGCGGCATTGGTTATATAATTAGGGAAACGTCCGTTGTTGGTGCACTGGCAGCCTATCTTTGAATCGACGCCATTCCAAATACGGATGGTGTTGGCATTCATCTGCTGCAGCAGGGAAAAATCACGGTTTAAAATGTTGGGGTCGTCATACATATTGTTGTTGACGGAACGCGGATCCGTGGACGGGTAACCCCAATCACTGGGATAGCGGCCTATGGGTATGGGCTCATAGCCCACGGCCTTGATAAAATAGGGTTGATAGGTGACATTATCGGAAGACAACACCCACAAAGAGCCGTTTTGTATTTTGACACATTGGGTTTGGGTGCATATATTTGATGTGCTTTGTGCGAAGGAGAGGGAGTTAAAGAGAAAAAAATAGAAGGAACAAAAAATAAAAAAAATGAAAGGATGGATTCTTTTGATCATATACCGCCCGGTTGACCTGAATATTATTACTCTAACAATTAAGATGTAACATATATTTTAACAAATGTCAAACCAACTACCCTACTCCCCCACTAATTAGACGGCACTATTGGTCACCGTTTGTTAACAGGCGTTGCACTGACCTGCGCGGAGTTCGTACTATAATCAGTAAAACTACCGTTTAGTTGGCCTGCTACAACAACATAATAATATGTAGTACCGTTGGTAACTGTAGTATCTGTGTAAGACGAATTTGATGAAGTACCAACAGTTGTATAAGGTCCCCCATTAGTAGTTGCTCTGTCTATACGATATGAGGTAGCTCCCGTAGTGGCAGTCCACGACAAAGACACCTGCCCATTGCCTCCAGTTGCACTTAAACCTGTCGGTGCTGAAGGTGGCGCTATAGGTGTAGCGCTGACTTCAGAAGAATTTGTACTTTCCTGGCCGGCCCAATTAACTGACGAAACGACATAATAATAAGTAGTCCCATTGGTCAGTGGAGTATCTGTGTAACTTCTATAGGAAACGCCTCCTTGGCCGTGGATGGTCCCAATAACTGTATAAGGCCCGCCGCTGGTGGTTGATCTTTTTAACTTATATGATGGAGCATATGGCGTAACTTGGTCCCAACTCACATTAACCTGACCATTACCTCTAGTGGCCCTTACATTTGTGGGTGTCACAGGAGCCAGGTTCGCTAAAGGCGAGGCGCTGACCTGAGCGGAGTTTGCACTCTGACCGGCTGTACCAACCGCTGAAACAACATAATAATAAGTAGTACCATTGGTAGCAGCAGTATCTGCATAGTTGGCCGCTGTGGGAGATCCGACCGTCGTGTAAGGCCCGCCGTCGGTGGTTGATCTTTTTACATTGTATGAGGTGGCCCCTGTGCTGGCAGTCCATGCCAAAGCTACCTGACCATTGCCTGCGGTAGCAGTTAAACCTGTTGGTACTGATGGAAGCAGTGTCGCGCTGACCTGTGAAGAGTTCGGCCCTCCTGCTGAAACAACATAATAATAGGTAGTACCGCCGGTAACTGAAGTATCAGTGTAACTAGTTTGAGTAGTGAGAGTAATCCATGTATAAGGCCCGCCATTAACAGTGGATTTCTGTAAACTATATTGACCAAATTTGGTCGCATTCCACGACAATACCACCTGACCATTACCTGGTGTAGCCGTCAAACCTGTAGGTGCTGCGTACGGTGAAGGCGTTGCGCTGACCTGTGCGGAATTCGCGCTCTGACCGCCTGCATTAACCGCTGAAACAACATAATAATAAGTAGGAGCACCGGCAAAATTACTCACCGAATCGTCAGTATAAGTAGTATTGGCTATCGAGCTGGCAATCGTCGTATAAGGCCCGCCGCTCGTAGTTGACCTTTTTACATTATATGAGGTGGCCCCTGTGCTGGCAGTCCAGGTCAATATCACCTGGGCACTGCCTAAAGGCATGACCGGTGCACTAGCGCTTAGGCCCGTAGGTGGCGCCAAAGACGTAGCTGAAGGCGTTGCACTGGCCTGCGCAGAGTTTGTCCCCTCACCGACTGTATTAACTGCTGAAACAACGTAATAATAAGCGGTACCATTGGTCAACGAAGTGTTAGCATAACTAGTGTTAGTTACCCCAGTGACAATCGTTGTATACGGCCCCCCACTCGTAGTTGATCTTTTTACATTGTATGATGCGGCCCCTATGCTGGGATTCCATGACAATGCCACTGAAGCATTACCTGCTGTAGCCGTTAATCCCGTTGGTGCTGCCGGAGCTATGGATCCTGAAGGCGTTGCACTGACCACGATGGAATCTGCATGTTGACGAATGGCATTCCAAGCTGAAACTTGATAATAATAAGTAGTGCCGTTGCTCACCGTCGTATCATTACAACTGGTAGTAGTCAGTCCACCTTCAATTGGTGATGTGAAAGGCCCGCTGTTGGAAGTTGCTCTATATACGGCATATGTTGTAGCCGCTGCACTGGCAGTCCACGATAATGCCACATAACCATTACCTGCAGTAGCTGTAGCAACGGGCGCTGTCAATGCTGCAGGCGTTGCACTGACCTGAGTAGAGTTCACACTCTCATCGCCACCATTGACTGCTGAAACAACATAATAATAGGTAGTGCCATTATTGACCGAATTGTCATCATAACTCTCAAAACCGTTATTTACTGTAGCAATGGTTGTATAAGGCCCACCGTTCGTAGTTGATCTTTTTACGTTATATGACGTACCTAACCGGAGTGAGTAATTCCATAACAATTGCACCCTTCTATCACCTGCTGTAGCGCCGAATATACCCCAAGTAGGTGCCGGCACCGCAGGCGTTACACTGGCCTCATTAGAGTTCACACTTTCACCAGCTGCATTCACTGCTGAAACAACATAATAATAGGCAGTTCCGTTGGTCAACCCACCAATGTAATTATAAGTAGTTCCAGTTGCTCCGGTAGTGATCGTTGTATACGGCCCACCGCTGGTAGTTGATCTTTTTATATTATATGAGGTGGCCCCTGCACTGGCGGTCCAAGATAAGGAAGCAGAACGACTGCTCGGGGTAGCTGTTAAACCCGTTGGTGCTGCTGGCACTGCAGGTACAGGTTGGTTGCCGCCCTCATTAGAACATAACAATAAATCATTAAACAAATTAAGACCATTGAAAGAACCGATCCCCGTAGCATCATTGTACCCAGGCTCCGCCGGATAATAGCCGTTGTTCCCCGTGGTTATTCCGTTAAAGTCATTGGTATTAGTACTGCTTTGTGCCAGCTGATAAAGCATTGAGTTAACAGAACCAATGGGTGCACCTACACCCTGATCGACACGCGCGATAAATGAAGCCCATATGGGTGATGAGATGCTTGAGCCATACAACCCGCTCCAGGATCCGTTGATATAAAACGCATAGGGTGTTGAAGCATCTGCTGTGAACACAACATCCGGTACGTTGCGCATGGTTGTTGATACCATGGATGCACTAACAGCACTTGAGGCTTCCGGTGCCTGGTAAGAGGGAATTGTCTGGTATACGCTTACCCCACCACCACCCAGGGTAGATGCTGCTTCACTATTATAGCTTCCATCAGGATTAGTCGTCAGGCTACTGATACCTACTGCAGTTACATACGGCTGGGCAGCAGGTTCATCCACCGCTAATGTTGTGCCCCCGCCATCATAAGCTCCGCTATCTCCAGCGGCTACGAACACGGCCTGTCCCTGTGCAGACATCTGGGCGAAGATCATATTATCAAAATTGATCGTTGCCGAATCCTGCTCCGGTGTTCCCCATGAACAGCTGATCACACTGGCTTTGTTATCAGTGGCAATCTGGGTCCATTCATCTATCCATGACTGGGTGGTATTAGGCGCTTCATACACAAGAATGTTACTTCCGGGAGCAAAGGCTGCTACTGTTTCAACATCAAGCGTTACTTCCGTAGCACCGCCATTAGTCCCATAATTAGGCACTCCGTTAAATCCATCAATAGGAATATTTTGTAAGGGTACAGCCGGAAGGCTGAACTGTGATTCATAGGCTGTTATGTCATTGCTGGAATACCCATCAAGCTCAAAAAGGGCTATGTTCTGTCCTGAACCATTGGAAGGAACAGAATTAAGATTGTACGCCGTCATCACATCACTCGGAGCTAAATAGCCCCCTGGCCCTGTGCCAACAGGCACTGAGCCTGTGCTGGTTGAACCAGGTATAGAGCTAACGGCTTTAGGCTGTAATACATTAGTCGCTTGTTGAAAATGGGCATGGTATTTGGGCAGATTGTCCAAGCCGCCAACCGCTAAGACCTTACCAGCTATCGTTGCCGGGATCGTGGGGTCTGCATCAGGAGCAAAAAACATGGTGCCGTCAGCTTTTTGATAATTATTGATATGCAAACCAAAAGCATGTTCAAAAGACCCCACTGACCCTGACACATTCAACACTGCCCCATTCGATGATTGCCCTGTCACAGATATCCCTTGGGCTTTAAGGAATTCCTGGACTTGGGTGGAATCTATGCTTGAGGGTGCAAATTGCTGGGCAAACTGGGTGGGTGTTAAAAAATGATGGAAATTAGGGTTTTTAGGATCATACAGGCCTTGCAGCAAACTGCTTAACTCTGATTGATTCCCTAAAGGCATGATGACCTGGGCATTGATAGTTTGGCTGGCATGATACTTAAAGGTGGCTGCACCATTCTTGACTTCCAGGGGCATATGCCCTGTCAGAGTCTGGCTGCCGTCAGCGTTGTTTTTAACATAATTAGCTACATTGGCCTTGATGGTGCCATTGCCCACCGGATTATTGGTAGACGTCGTTGCAGTGCCTGAAGTTGCACTACTCTTACCTGTGGTGCCGGTACCTGTGCCCTTTGACGGCGGCGCTGTAGGCGTTGCGAAAGCAGATTCAGAGTGCGGAGTTTCCCCTTGTGGAGTCACAGCTGAAACATAATACATTTCGAGGGTGCCATTGGTCACCGATTTGTCAGTATAAGTAGTATTGGTCACACTAGCGATTGTTCTTATAGTGTAAACAGGAACTATGTTTAATCCTTGTGTCCCGTAACTTACGAACATCTTTTTTACATTGTATGATGTAGCTCCTTTAAAGGAATCCCACGACAATACCACCTGGTTATTGCCTGGTGTAGCGGTTAAGCCCGTAGGCACTGCCGGAGTCGTTGCGCTGACCTGAGCGGAGTTCGCACTCTCACCAAGTGCATTGACCCCTGAAACAACATAATAATAGGTAGTACCGCCGGTGACTGATTGATAGGCTTGAGGATTTGGATATGATTTAACAGTTGTATATGGACCACCATTGACAGTGGATCTCTTTAGATTATAAGAGGTCGCTCCTGAACTTAGATTCCAACTCAATGTCACAGACAAATTACCTGCTCTAGCCTTTAAGCCTGTAGGTGTTGCCGGAAACGGTGCGCCGCTGACCTCAGCGGAGTTAGCACTCTGAACGTTTCCATTGAACGCTGAAACAACATAATAATAATAGAGGTCACCATATTTTTGGTTCACATTGTCAACATAAGTAGTATTGACCGTATAGCTATCGCCATCTATATACGGCCCACCACTAACAATGCTTCTTTTTATAATGTATGATTTGGCCCCTGTGCTAGCATTCCACGACAATGTCACCTGGCCTTTGACTGCTTTAGCGCTTAAGCCCGTAGGTGTTGCCAGAGGGGAATCCGCAAATGAATTTGCTGTCATGGTCATGCAAAAAGTAGCTAAAAAAATTCCAAAAAAAATAATTTTTTTCATTTGGTTCCCCTCAATAATTAAACGGCACTATTGATCACTGAATTGTCAGTGGTTGTATTGACCACCGAATTGTCAGTAGTTGTATTGCTCACTGAATTATCCGCAGTGGAATTGGTCACTGAATTGTCGGTAGTAGCATTGGTCGTTGAATTGTCAGTAGTATTAGTCCCCGAATTATCAGTACTGGTGTTGCCCCCTGAATTGGCAGCAGGTGTTGCGCTGGCCTCGGCGGAGTTCGGACTCTCACCGCTTGCATTGTCCGCTGCAAGAACATAATAATAGGTAGTGCCGTCAGTCACTGAAGTATCTGTATAAGAAGTCCCCGCTTGATTAGCGATACTTGTAAATGGCCCGCCATCAACAGTTGATCTTTCTACATTGTATGATGTGGCCCCGTCACTGGCGGTCCAGGACAATGACACTTGGCCGTCGCCTGGAGTGGCATTCAAACCGGTCGGTGTGGATGGTACAGGAGCAGCAGGCGTTGCGCTGGCCTCAGCGGAGTTCACGCTCTCACCGCCTGCACCGACCGCTGAAACAACATAATAATAAGTAGTACCGTTGGTAAGTGAAGTATTTGTGTAGGTAGTATCAGTCACCGAACTAGCAATCGTTGTATAAGTCCCGTAGACAGTCGTCGGTATTTTTACATTATACGATGTGGCTCCTGTGACAGCAGTCCATGACAATACAACCTGGGCATTGCCTGCAGTAGCTGTAAGGCCGGTAGGTGCTGCTGGAGGAGCTACAGGTGTTGCGCTGACCTCAGCGGAGTTCACACTCTCACCGGTTGCATTGACCGCTGAAACAACATAATAATAGGTAGTGCCATTGGTAACTGTAGTGTCTGTGTAGCTGGTAGGATTAATATAAGTGGAAGAGTTGGTCGCAATCGTTGTATAAGGCCCACCGCTGACAGTTGCTCTTTTTACATTGTATGACGCGGCCCCTGTGCTGGCAGTCCATGACAATACAACCTGGGCATTGCCTGCAGTAGCTGTAAGGCCGGTAGGTGCTGCCGGAGGCGCTAAAGGCGTTGCGCTGACCTCAGCAGAGTTCGCACTCTCAACTTCTGAATTGAGGGGTGAATAAGAAATAACATAATAATAAGTGGTACCATTGCTCACCGATGAGTCAATATAAGTGCCTTGGCTCGGAAAACCAACTTGATAATAGGTTTGTGTGGTAATCGTTGTATAAGGTCCGCCACTAACTGTTGCTCTTTTTATATTGTATGTACCGCTCCAGTAAGGCCATGACAATGTCACCTGGCCATTTCCTGCTGTAGCACTTAAGCCCGTAGGTGCTGCCGGAGGCGTAGTAGCTGCTGGCGTGGATGCTGAGGCGGCTGACGAAGGCGTATTTGCCTGAACATTCTGTACCAGATCATTATACAAATTAAAGCCATTAAAAGAACCGATCCCCGTAGCATCATTAAATCCTGGCTCCGCCGGATAATAGCCGTTATTGCCTATGGTTATTCCGTTAAAATCACTGGTATTAGTGCTGCTTTGCGCCAGCTGATACAGCATTGAATTAACAGAACCAACGGGAGCACCAACCCCCTGATTAACACGGGCCATAAATGAAGCCCATACGGGCGATGAGATGCTGGAGCCGTAATATCCTGACCAAGAGCCGTTGATATAAAAAGCATACGGCCTCGAAGCATCAGCACTCAAAACAACATCCGGCAGATTACGCATGCTCGTTGATACCAAGGCTGCCTTGTTGGCTTGTGAGGCAGCTGTTGTCTGATAAGAAGGAATTGTCTGATAAGCGCTTACACCACCGCCACCTAAAACAGAAGCTGTTTCACTATTGTATGTCCCATCAGGATTGGTTGTCAGGCTGCTGACCCCAACCGCGGTTGCAAAGGGCTGGGAAGCTGGTTCATCTACGGATAATGTTGTACCACCACCATCATAAGCACCATTATCACCTGTTGCCACAAATACAGCTTGTCCCTGTGCCGCCATTTGCTGGAATATTGCATTATCAAAACTTAAAGTAGCTGAATCTCCCTCTGCCTCACCCCATGAACAGCTGATCACACTGGCCTTGTCATCATTGGCGATCTTGCTCCATTCATCGATCCATGATTGGGTGGTATTGGGTGCTTCATATACAAGAATGTTACTGCCAGGGGCAAATGCTGCTACTGTTTCAACATCAAGTGTTACTTCAGGAGCACCAAGAGTATAATTTGGCACTCCATTAAATCCATCAACAAGGACATTCTGCAAAGGCACAACCGGAAGACCAAAATTTGATTCATACGCTGTTATATCATCGTTGGAATACCCATCAAGTTCAAATAAAGCTATGTTCTGGCCTGAACCATTAACAGGAACCGAAGTAAGATTATACGCACTCATCACATCACTGGGAGCTAAATATCCCCCTGGGCCTGTACCAACAGCATTAGGCAAGGCATTCACCGATGCTTGTGAATGGGACTGATATTTGGCAAGATTGTCCAAACCACCAACCGCTAATACCTTACCTGCTATTGTTGCCGGAATTGTGGGGTCTGTATCAGGAGCATAAAACAATGTACCATCAGCTTTTTGATAATTATTGATATGCAAACCAAAAGCTTGTTCAAAAGCTGATACCGGACCGGTCACATTCAAGACTGCTCCATTACTTGCTGTCACCGTGATCCCTTCTTGGTTAAGGTATTCCCCAACCAGGGTCTGGTCTATGCTGGAGGGCGCAAATTGCTGGGCAAACTGAGTAGGAGTTAAAAATTGATGAAAACTGGAATTTGTAGGGTCATAAAGATTTTGAAGCAAAGTGCTTAACTGCGATTGATTCGCCAAAGGCATGATGATCTGGGCGTTAATATTTAAACTGGCATGGGATTGCAAGATAGCTGTGCCATTCTTGACTACCAAAGGCACATGCCCTGTCAAGGTCTGGCTGCCGTCAGGGTTGTTTTTAACATAACTATTAGCAGTATTGGTAGTATTGCCTGTTGAATTATCAGTAGACGTCGTTGCAGTATTTGAAGCTGTACTCGTACCTGTGGTGCCGGTACCTGTGGATGTAGAAGATGCCGCAGGCGTTGCTCTGACCCAAGCGGAGTTCCCGCTCTGACCGTTTGCATTGACTGCTCTAACAACATAATAAGGGTAACCAGTCCTTAACGGATCGTCAGTATCAGTATAGGTAGTATTAGTCACCGAACTGGCAATCGTTGTATAACTCACGTCACTACCATTTGCTCTTTTTACAATGTATGACGTGGCCCCTGTGCTGGCATTCCACGACAATACCACTCTGCCATTACCTGCGGTAGCTGTAAGACCCGTTGGTGCTGGCGGCGCACCTGCAGGAGCTGAAGGCGTTGCGCTGACCTGTGAAGAATTCGGACTAAGACCGCTTGCATTGTTCGCTTTAACAACGTAATAATAAGTAGTACCGTTGGTAAGTGGGGTATCTGTGTGAGTAGTAGTAAAAACTATTCCAACAGCTGTATAAGGGCCACCACTAACAGTCGCTCTATTGACAAAGTATGATGTGGCATTTGTACTGGCATTCCACGACAATGACACCTCGTTATTGCCTGCTGTGGCACTTAAGCCCGTAGGTGCTGCCGGAGGCGGTACCGGCGTCGTTACGCTGGCCTGTGCGGAGTTCGCGCTCTGACCGTTTGCATTGACTGCTGAAACAACATAATAATAGGTGGTACTATAGTTCAACGAATAGTTATTATAAGCAGTACCGACTACGTTACTGGCAACCACTGTATAAGGCCCGCCACTAACAGTTGCTCTACTTATGGTGTATGATGTGGCATTTGTACTGGCATTCCATTGCAATAACACCCCTAGAAGGGCAGGAAAGGGGCTGGCGCTTAAACCCGTAGGTGCTGCCGGGGGTGCAGCTGAAGGCGTTGCGCTGACCTGAGCAGAGTTCACACTCACATCGCCTCCATTGACTGCTGAAACAACATAATAATAGGTAGTACCATTATTGACCGAATTGTCATTATAGCTGGGAAAACCGTTATTTACGGTAGCAATAGTTGTATAAGGCCCACCACTCGTAGTTGATCTTTTTACGTTGTATGACGTGCCTGAATAGCCATAATTCCATAACAATTGCACACTTGTATTGCCTGCTGTAGCAGCCAAGCCTGTAGGCGCCGGTACTGCAGGCGTTACACTGGCCTGATTAGAGTTCGCGCTCTCCCCACCTGCATTGACCGCTGAAACAACATAATAATAGGTTGTACCATTGGTCAACCCACCAATGTAATTATAAGTAGTGCCAGTTGTGCCGGTAGTGATCGTTGTATACGGCCCACCGCTGGTAGTTGACCTTTTTATATTATATGAGGTGGCCCCGGTGCTGGCGGTCCAAGATAAGGAAGCAGAACGACTGTCCGGGGTAGCTGTTAAGCCCGTTGGTGCTGCCGGAGGAGCATCTGCCGGAAATGAATGTGCTGTTATGGTCATGCCAAAAGCAGCTAAAAAAATTCCAAAAAAAAGTTTAAGACCAGCATTTTCTGGAAAAATATTTTTCATTTAAGTCCCCCTATTAAGGTTAATTCCTATCACCGCTATTAGACAAAGTATGCCATATAGAATCCTAATTTGCCACTTTGTCTACCTTTGTCTACCTTTTGTCTACCTTGAATTATGGAAAGCTGGCTTAATGGCTAAGGCGTGGATGAATGATCTGGCGGGTAAACACATCCGGGGCCGGTGGTATAGGTGGTCCCTGCATCGCACTGGCAAGTGTTTGTTGCTGTATTAAACCACATATTCGCGGGGCATTCTATCGGCAGACATGTCTTGCCGTCAATGGAAGTTTGACCTTTCGGACAATAAGAACATCCCTTCCCGTCCCAATAGGTATACTTATTGCACATATAAGCGTTCTTTTGTTTATCGAAATGCATGTTCTTGAGGGATGAACCCGCAGAAGTGCCCGGACTTTGCTGGGCCGCGGCAAATGAAGGAAACAAAACATTACAAATAAGTACCAAGGGTATAATGAGATATAAGCATTTCTTCAACATAAGGTCTTTATTCTAAAGGAAGAATATTAAATTACAATAAGAAAATAAAGACGATTGGGTAAAGAATTTAAGGCCGTTTATCTAATTAAGGAAATTAAGGAATCGGCACATCGAATCAATGTAAAAAATAATGGAATCATAAGGAAGGAGCTGTTACATGAATGGCTAATGTCTTGAGCTTTTCTAAGACGTATAACCGTATCGTTTTTTCCGGGATACATTTTACCCACTGCTTCGCTTTTTTAAAGCTGAACTCAGGAGGGAAATGTAATTCTGGGAAATGCCCAAACTGTTTCTTTTTACGGCTCGACAGGTACAGGCTATCAATCAAGGCTTTTTCCGGTTGGGCGATCAAGAAACTTCCTTCTCCCTTATACCAATCAAATCCATTAAAAAATGACGGGGCCATCTGATGAACGGAAAATACGCCAACTTTTGTCCTAATGGTCCTGCTATGTAAAGGTGATGCCAGGGTAATCATCTGCGGGATCTGTTCAACGATCCCATACAGATTAAGGGCGGTAATAAATGAAACATAGACGCGCTGGCGGGGAAATAAATACGGTATCACTTCCAATGCGGAAAGCGGCCGCCCCCTACTATCGGCCCACACACCGCGATATACTTTATTAAGCAACCCTTTTTCTGTAAGGCGATTGAGACTTTGAACAATGGTCGATGCCGATTTGCCGGATATCGCGATCAATTCACGGGTAGTAAAAACCCTGCCCTCCAGTTTCTTAATAAAAACCATGATATTCTGTGAACTAACCTTTTTCATCCTTAAACTCTTCCAAAAAATTTGCCGTTTTAAGTTTGATCTCGTCCCACGCCGAGGATGAAGAAAATGTTTTCTGGTCATCCACCTCAAGATATGCGACAACAGAGTCTCTAAATTGAAGGTATTCCACTAAAAAAATATTGTCATAGGCTGTTTTTAAGACTGCCTTGCTAATTAAAATCTTTTCTTGTTGTCCCTTCTCGTATTGAGAACTAAGAACAAACAGGTCAAATATATCACGGGCTTGTAAAACAGTCCTTTGCGCCAGCGCATGGATTTTCTGTACAACAGCTGAAGTTACATCATAATGCGCAACGAGTAAAGGCCCCATTTTATATGAACGCAGGATCGAAGCAGATACCGGCTCAACAATGGTATTTCCCTTCATACCCCGTCTTGAAAATTCGATCTTTGTAAAAAGGTCTTCCCCTGCCGATGTCAAAAGGTGTATTTTAAAACGTTGGGTGGTTTCAGTCTGCTTGGCCTTTGCCATATCCGGCGGCACGATCTTTTCGATCCCCAAAAACTTAAGGCTATCCGTGAACCCTCTGCCCGAGAGAATGCCCATAACTATCTTTTGAAGTCCTTCAACCCTAACATTAGTGATGTCAATATCCATGTCCTCTGAATAACGGATACTCCGGCAGAATAGCCTTAGATTGACACCCCCCTTCAAACAATAGCGGGTTGCCTCTACTTTCTGGCTAAACCAACGTAAGAATTCCAGATGAAAAGCCTCTCTCATTTGAAGGGAGGTATAGAATTTATCATTCATGTTATGTAGTATAGTTTATTTATAAGTAAATTGCAATACATAATATGAAACCATGAAGAAAGGAACAATTAAGGAGCTGTTACATGAATAGCTAATGCGTGGATGGATAATTTGACCGGTTCAAGCGCTTTGTAGACCATGCGGTGGCTTTCCAACAGTTTTTTGCCTTCAAAGGCCTTGGACACAATGGTGACCTGATAATGCCCGCCCTGAGAGGCGCCTGCGTGCCCGGCATGTTTGTGGCTTTCATCCACCACCTCTAAATAGACGGGCTTAAAGGCCTCGGTGAGTAGAACTTGAATCTTTGCTTTCGTCATAGTTTAGTATTATACTATGGATTCCCGATAAAAACATTCGGGAATGACATGTAATTTATAATTCAGAATGACATGTAATTTGTAATTCGGAATGACAAGAAAGATTATATGAAATTAACGGTCAATCAAAATTTTTCGCAAAGCTTGTGTGTCCCCTGCATCCAACGCCAGCAGGGACAGATCCATCAATGGCTTTTGTCCAATGAAAAGCTCTACACCCCCTTTTACACATCGGTGGATATCCGTGATGCGGGCTTTAAGATCGCGGTCATTGACACCAATCTTTTTCCCGCAGGCTTTAATAATCTCTGCGAACATGGTTTGGCTGATGCCGAAGGCCTTATTAAAAGAGCCATTCTCTCGCGCGTGCCCAAAGCCGCCAACATTTTGATCGTTGCCGAAGAGCATACGCGCAATACCTGGTATCTGGAAAATGTCCGCATCCTGCAGGAGATCACCACCAAGGCAGGCTTTAACACCAAAATCGCCACCTTCTTTATTAATGAACCTTCTTTCTGCGCGCAGGCCGCCAGCGCCGTGGAGATGGAAACCGCCACGGGCCAAGTTGTTAAGGTCTACTGTATCAAACGCATGTTAGAAAAAATCAAGCACGGTGAAATGAACTTTGATCTGATCATCATGAACAATGATCTCTCCGCGGGGATCCCCAAGGAGCTGGGAGAAATCAAGATCCCGATATTCCCCTCGATCCACGCGGGCTGGCACGCCCGGCTTAAGTCCGAACATTTCCATCACGCCAATGCCCTGGTAAAAGAATTTGCCTATATCGTCGGTCTTGACCCCTGGCAATTTTCCTGCCTTTATGAAGTCGTGAATGATGTGGATATCAATAACGGATCCGATCAGCAACGCCTCTATCAGGCGGCTGTCAAACTCTTTGAAGAGATCAAGGGTAAATATCAACAGCATGGTGTTGACAGCAAACCATTTATTTTCATTAAATCTGATTCCGGCACCTATGGCCTGGGAGTTGTGCCTATCGAAGACCCTCAGCAAATCCTGGAATTAAACCGTAAAAAACGCAATGACCTGGAGCATGGCAAGGACGCGCAGACCATCACCCATTTTCTCCTGCAGGAAGGCGTACCCACCATCCATCGTATTGAGGGACACCCTTGCGAAGTTTGCTTATACCAGATCGACAATAATTTCGTCGGCGGCTTTTACCGCTACCACGAAACCAAAGGCTCACGGGAAAATTTAAATTCTCCCGGCGGCATGGCTTTCCAAAAAATGTGCCCGCATTTGGACAAATACGGCAAAGACTGCGGCATTGAGCACAATTTAAATATTTTTGACATTTACCGCATCTTGGGACGCATCGCGGGTGTTGCCGCTGGCCGGGAAATCAAAGAATTGGATTCCCGCTTTCGCGGGAATGACGAACAATTGTGAGTGTCGGGTATGACGACCACAAAAGGACTTATATGAAATTCCTCTTTTTAATGGATCCCCTGGAAACGGTCATTTTTGAAAAAGACTCCACCTTCATTATGATGCTGGCGGCCTATTCCCGCGGCCATGAGATCTATTATTTGCCTGAGGACGGCATCAGCCTCATCGAAGGAAAAGCATATTTTCATGTCACCAAGGTCATTCCCCAAAATAATATATCATCGCCTTTTAAAAAAGAACTCACCACCCGTCTCTCCCAGGATGATATTCATGCAGTTTTCATCCGCCCTGATCCTCCGTTTGATGAGCAGTATCTAATGAACACTTGGGCTTTGGACCATTTACCCAAACACATCGCGGTCATTAATAGTCCGACGGGCATACGCACCGTCAATGAGAAGGTATGGGTGGCCCGGTTTAAAAACATCACCCCGGCCACCGTCATCTCTGCCAATCAAAAAGACCTGCTTGATTTCATTGCCAAACATAAAAATGTCATTGCCAAGCCCACCAATGCCTTCGGGGGAAAAAACGTATTTCATATTGAAAATGGTAGCACCAATACCAAGGTCATCCTGGAAACATTGACCGATTGTTATAACAAGGCCATTGTGATGCAAAAATATGTTCCCGAGGCCAAAAAAGGTGACAAACGTATTCTGCTTCTTAATGGTAATATCCTTGGTGCGATGCTGCGCATGCATGGAGAAGGAGAACACCGCAATAATCTGTTTGCCGGCGGCACACCCATGCCCGCCAAGATCACGGCCAATGATAAAAAAATCGTCGGCGTCCTTAAACCTCATTTGCAAAAACTCGGTCTTTATTTGGTGGGGATCGATATTCTGGGAGATTATTTGATCGAGGTCAATGTCACCTCGCCCACCTGCCTGCAGGAAATCAACCGCTTGTACGATATGAAGCTGGAAGAAAAAATCATTGATTTCGTGGAAAAATTGGTAAAATAAGCGCCTATGAGGCAACTGACTCTATATCACTTCATGGGCTGCCCTTATTGCCAACGGGTGCGTGATTTCTTAAGCAAAGAAGGCATCACGGTACCCATGAAGGACACCCATGAAAATCCCGCGTACCGCGAGGAGCTCATCAAGACCGGCGGCAAGCCACAGGTGCCCTGCCTTGTCGTCGATGGCAAAGCCCTTTATGAGTCTTTAGATATCATCGAATGGTTCAAAAAGAATTATAAGAAATGACCACCGAAGAGATCAAACAACGCATCGAAACAGCGATACCCGGCGCCAGCGCTTATGTGCTTGACCCCATGAATGACGGTAACCATCTGCAGGCTTTCGTGATCTCACCTGCTTTCGAAGGCCTGCCGGTGTTCAAACAGCAGCAGATGGTCATGTCCGCCATTAAGGACATTTTTCAAATAGTCCATGCCCTGGGGCTAAAAACTTTTACCCCAGCTAAATGGAGTGAAGTTAAAGTTCAGTACGGACTATAAAAAATGGATTCCCGCTTTCGCGGGAATGACAAACTTAGGAGACACTATGTTGACCCAGCAATTACGCCAGGAAATCGAGAAGGACATCAAAAATAACAAGGTCGTGATCTTCATGAAGGGCACGCCTGAATCCCCCATGTGCGGATTTTCCGGACGGGCCGTGCAGATCCTGCAGTCTTACGGCTTCCCTGTCAAAGGCCACAATATACTTGATAGCGAAGAGCTGCGCCAAGGCATCAAGGAATTCACCAACTGGCCTACCATCCCCCAAATCTTTATCAACGGAGAATTCATCGGCGGTGCAGATATCGTCGCGGAAATGCACGAAAACGGCGAGTTGGCCCAGTTGCTCAAACAATAATCACAGCGCAATGCCCATGCCGGCTGTCATCTGATGAAATTGCGTATTGACTTGGGATATTAAATGGCATGTAATCTGGTATAACCACCAGGATAAAATACAGACAGCAATGCTGATGCCTATCTTAACGTAAAGGTTCCAGCGCGGGTTGATCCACACTAAAGGAAGGGCCAAAGGCCCTAACGTAAACAAACCCAGAACGATAAAACCTGTATTGCTGTACCACGGCTGTTTGGACTTAGGCTTGCTTCTACCATCCACAAACTCCCCGCAATGCTTGCATTTGATGGCTTCGTCCTGGATTTCTTCCGCGCAGAAGGGACATTTTTTCATAACTGAATTCATCCTATCATCACCCAAAAAAATTTACAAGCCCCACTTTTCCTTTGGCAGCCCGTGGGGTTTATGCTATTATATGCACTTTACCAAAAAGGATCCTATGAACAAAGAAGCGGCAAAAACACAACCTAAGAAAGCCATTAACGGCGCCGAAGCCCTGATCAAATGTTTAGAAAACTTTGGCGTCGAATATATCTGGGGCCTCTCCGGGGGCGCTGCCATTCCTATTTTTGATGCCTTGGTCGGCTCCAAGATCAAATTGATCCTGACCCGCCACGAGCAGGGCGCAACCCACATGGCCGACGGCTATGCCCGTGTCACAGGCAGGCCAGGTGTGGTGCTGGTGACTTCAGGCCCGGGGGCAACGAACACTGTCACCGGTATATTGACCGCCATGATGGATTCCGTGCCGATCATTGTGCTCACCGGTCAGACCATCACCTCCATGCTGGGCAAGGACGCCTTTCAGGAAGCGGATATTTCCGGCATCACCATGCCTGTGGTCAAGCACAGTTATCTGGTCAAAAACACCAATGATATCCCACGTATTATTAAAGAAGCCTGGCACATTTGCCAGACCGGACGGCCCGGCCCCGTGTTGGTCGATTTACCTAAGGACATTACCCAGGGACCTTTCAGCGGGGAGAGCCTTGATCCTGAAATGGACATTCCCGGATATAAAAAAGATACACCCTCGCCTCATAAAGCAGACATTGTCAAAATGGCCAAATTCTTTAAAGGTAAGAAAAAACCTTTACTGCTGGTGGGGCATGGCGCGGTGCTCTCGCAGGCAGGTGCTGCCATTAAAAAATTAGCGGAAAAATTAGGCGCGCCAGTGACCAATACCCTGCTTGGCAAAGGCGAATTCCCCGAGACCCATCCCCTGTCTTTAGGCATGCTGGGGATGCACGGGACTGCTTATGCCAATAAAGCGCTGGTCAACTGCGATTTGATCTTATCTATCGGCTCACGCTGGGATGACCGCATTAACGGCAACAATAAAGAATTTTGCCTGAACGCCAAAAAGCTGCATATCGACGTGGATTTTTCCGAGATCAATAAGATCGTCAAACCCGATGCCTGGGTCGTGGGGCAGGCCCGTGAAGTGGTGGAAGAATTAGTCAAGCTGGTGGAACCATTGGACACTGCCGACTGGCTTAAAGAATTGGAATATTACAAAAAAGAATTCCCGCTCAAATACAGCAAAAATAACGGCCTGACCGCGCAACAGGTCATTGATACCTGTTATAAAGTGACTCAAGGCAAAGCCATTGTCACTACCGACGTGGGCCAGCACCAGATGTGGGCCGCGCAATTCTATCTTTCCGACAAAGGAAATTACTGGTTGTCCTCCGGCGGTGCTGGGACCATGGGTTTTGGTTTTCCAGCGGCCATTGGTGCCCAGTTTGCCGCTCCCAAAGACCTGGTGGTGGCGATCGTGGGTGACGGCGGGTTCCAGATGACGCTATATGAACTCTCGACAGTGTTTATACATAAACTGCCTGTTAAAGTCCTCATCATCGATAATAAATATTTAGGCATGGTGCGCCAATGGCAGGAATTATTCTTCGATAACCGCCTCTCGGGCGTTGATCTGGAAGGCAATCCTGATTTCGTGAAATTGGCTGAGGCCTACGGGGTCAAAGGTTTTCATATGGACAAGCCTGAAAATTGCGAAGCAGTGATGAAAGAAGCCATGAATTACAAAGGTCCCTGCGTTATCCACGCGGAAGTCATCAAGGAAGACAACGTGTTTCCCATGATACCCGCCGGTAAATCGGCGCTCCACATGATCGTGGAGAAACCTACAGCCAAAATGGAAAAACCTTCGGGGTCAACCTAATGGATACGCTTCCCTTACATACAATCAGTGTTTTAGTAGCCAACAAACCAGGCGTGCTCGTGCGCATTGCTTTGGTGTTTGCCCGCCGCGGCTATAATATCAATTCCCTGGTGGTCTCGCCCACCGTCAATCCTAAATTTTCACGCATGACCATCACGGCCAAAGGCGATCTGGAAACCTTAGAGCAGATCATCAAAAACGTCAGTAAAC
>Ga0207121_1047_pt1 | contig 27271 bp, 31 predicted proteins | sample Alteio_BWMinHeat_41_FD_153513 | JGI IMG/M metagenome (GOLD analysis project Ga0207121, IMG submission 153513) | Enriched cells from forest soil in Barre Woods Harvard Forest LTER site, Petersham, Massachusetts, United States -... | ecosystem: Environmental > Terrestrial > Soil > Temperate forest >... | reverse complement strand
ACGGCCGTTGCAAAGATCTTACATTGTTGTGATATTAAAAATAAGAGCCAGGCCATAAAAGAAGACGAGGGCTTCCATTTTGCCTTCTTAAACTTTCTGCAACGCTCGTTGCAGAAAGTTATATTTCATCAAATATATACAATATAATATCATATATTCAATAACATATAAATAGCCTAATAGTTAAAGCTATTAGGGATAGGCCACGTTCACCGCCGCATAGGTGGCTTTAGAAGGGCCTGTTTTTGTTTGCATAACAGAAAGACCCCGCAACAGCTCATAGAATCTCGCAAACATATGCCAATGTAAAAAATTCTTCTATTAAAGAAGTAGACTATAATCAAGTAGTTAGTATAATCATTACCCTAATAAGGTAATTAAATTTTGAAAAAATAACCTAGTAGGGTATACTTAAGTTATGGAAAAGCGCGTAATGACCTATGACTTGGAAGCTATAAAAGAATCGTTTTCCACATGGGACATTTTATTATTTCTTTTAAGGAGAGGTAGACCATGAGATGCCATGCTTGCTGTAAAGGTACACTACATCACACGAAAAAATCGCAGATTTATACCTATAAAGGTAAATCCATTACATTAGAACAACTCGGTTTGTGGTGTAATTCTTGTGAAGAAGGAATCTTAAATGGTGATGATATTGCCAAAACTGAAAAAGATTTTGAAAAATTCAAAACAAAAGTGGATGGCTTGTTAACACCAGAAGAGATTCGTCACATACGTAAAGATGTTCTTCATTTAACACAAGAAGAAGCGGGTAAGATATTTGGTGGTGGAAAAAATGGATTTAGCCGTTATGAACGAGGGGAAACAAAACCACTTCCTGCAGTTAGCAATTTGTTAAAAATTCTTGAACGTCATCCGGAAGAGTTAAAAAATTTCATTAATCAATCTTGTTAGACAATCCAATCTCAGCATGAGGTGAGAGCGACGATATTAAAACATAAATTTTTTTATAATTTTTACTTACGATATCATGTCTAGGAAAATTAAAATATAAAATCCATTTCTATTATTATTAAAAAGGCATTAATCATGAAAAAACTCTCTTTGGTACTGGGTTGCTTAATAACTACAAATTCTTTTGCAGAGATCCTTATTCTAAAAACGGAACATACAGTTTCTCCTGGATTTAAGGGAAATATAGAAGTTATAAGAACTGAAAAAACTTTATCTCCAGAAGAAATATCACAAATAAAAAATTCAGAAGTGAACAATTTATCGAAAACATTAACCGCGAATGTCGAAAATGCTTTTGGGGTAGTTAATCAAAAGCCTTACCTTTAGCACAAAAACGAATGCAGGAGGTAAAGAAAAATGGCTAGAAAAACCCATTCACAGCTAAAGAAAGCGGCCTTTAAAAAGGCTGGGGTCAAAGAAGCATATGATTCTTTGGAAGATGAGTTTGGTTTATTGGAAATGATGCTAAAAGCACGGTTAAAAGCTGGGAAAACACAGGAAGAGATTGCAAAAAAAATGAAAACCACCACTTCTTATTGTTAAATATAAGCTTCCAATTTTAAGGTAGAAGCAACCAATTCAACAATTTTGTGTTTGCCGTGTCCTGTAGGGTTGGTTTCCTCGTGTGTTTTTACTATTCCTACGCTTTCCATTTCGTGGATATCTCTTCTCACGGCTGAGCGAGGTCTATTGATGGCTTTAGCGATGTTAGTAATGGAATCAGGGTGTTTCCTGATATTATTAATTAATTTTATTTTGGACGCGCTTAAAAAGTGTAACATTTCGGAGGGATCTACAAAAGTTAATATAGCGCATCGTTTGGGGAGGGATTTGCCTTGATCAGCAGCACGCATTGTTTTTTTTGCGCTATCAAAAAAATCTTTAACTGATCCAATTTTCACTTTTACTAATTTAAAAGATTTTTTGGTTTTTGATTTTCGCATGTAATGACTCCCATTCTTTCTCAAATCTATTTTGGATATCTTCAAAGGATAAAAAATCTATATCGTTTTCTTTTCCGATAAAATGTCGATGATGACGTCCATGACAATTATCATATCCTAATACTCTACCATTATCTCCCGCATACAAGAAATTTGATAAGTAATTTGAGAATCATTGATTGGTGGGCCCGCGGTGACAATATCGCAAAATTGAAAAAAAACCATGTCATGCCAGCTAAAAACATCAGAGGTCTCTACACAAGTCACAGAGCTCGTCGTCCCGCGGCTTGTCCGCGGGATCCAGAAAGCCTGCAATGCCGCTCTGGATCCCGCGGACAAGCCGCGGGACGACGGTTGTGTAGAGATCTCTGTAAAAACATGCTGGCATGACAGTGAGCCCTACATTTTTCTATGTGGATAGCAAGCTACGCCGATTCTCCCGCATTGTCGCAATTCTTTTCACCGATTGGTGGGTGCGCCAAAAACGGCGAATTTTATTGCTAGCAATACGTTTTTGTTCTTTCTGAATATCGGATTTAATATCGTTAGGTAATGTCGCTTTTTTAAGTCGCTCTTTCCCCAAAGAAAACTGAATATTGTCTTTCAGCATTTCAGGTAAATATGAAAATGATTCTTTTCGAAGTTTTTCTGATTTTTTAACATCCTTTTCTTTTATAATTTTAGTAAGATCCGATAATGTTTCGTTCAAAAGGTGATGCGACGTAAAAATATAATTTACCATGCGATAAATTAAGTTATTCACTTCCTTAATGGGTTCTTGTCCATTCACTGCTCCTAAATCTTGATCGGTGCCATTTAAAGAAAAACCAAATTTGGCGTGAAAGGTACCGACGCGAAAATCTTTAAAACTTACATCGATTTTTGTTTTGGGTTCGTATATATCATTACGAACTTTATTATTCATGAGATCTTGAATATATTCGCCTGTCATCCAATAGCGCATCTGTGTCGATAAGCGAGTAACATCAATAATCGAAGTAAAATGTTCCATGATTTTTTCCTCTGAATGTTGAGTGAGGAGGCTCGCAGCATATACGCAATTTTCTAAAATTTGTGTAGCGGCTTTTTTCCAAATGTCGTCAATGATTTGTTCTGGTGCTTTTTGTTCAACAGCCCGGCACATTAAAGATTCTGCTCGACAGCCAATAATTAAAAATAAAACATACTGATATTCTGCGATGACATTTCCAATTAAATAATTACCACCGCGTGTTTCAGCTACTTTAAATATGAAGTCAGGAAATTTGTCAGAATAAGCACTGTGGTTAGTTAACCCTTGTAAACTGATACAGTCACCTAAATCCGCGAGGCCCGACACGCGAAGGTTTGGATATTGCACCGCTTTTTTCCATCCTGTTAAACGTCCGCTACCGAGATTCTTATTACTGAGAAGATTGATTAAAACAATGTAACGTCCTTTATCACGTCGATTTTCATGTCCATTTTCGTTATTATGGAAAACATCGGCAAGTTGTGTGAAAACCATGCCTTTTTGTAACAAAAGGAAAAGATCATGGACAATGTCGCGATTCGCTTTTTTGAAAACTTCATCACTCACTAGCGCATCATGTAAATAAGTAAAATAATCACATTGTTTGGGATTGATTTCATAGATGTATGCCGCATGCGCTAATTGATTATTAATCATATTGGCGAATTGTTTAAAATCATTTTCGCTGATTTTAGACTTGACATATTCTAATATATTGATGAGCTGATGTTCGACGACAATAGGAGTGGGAATAGCACTTTTTAAATTAAGTTTTTCAGCATTTTGTTTTAAATAAAAAGTGGTTTTATATTCTTTTTCTAACTCAACTATCGATTCATTTTTCTTTTGTACTTTAACGGCAATGATATTGCCTTCTTTATTTTGAAAAAGTATGGTTCTGCCTTGTACCCTTAAAAAAGTATGATTATCCCATTGGATTTTAGAGGCAAGTTTACTATTGGGGATTATTTTTGAAATGTCATTCATGATGTTGGTGCGATTTGGGTGAGGTTTTATGCTTGGTGCATAAGAAAATAAAGATTGTGAAATGGGAGACCATAAATCTTCTGATTCGCCACCATCAAAAAAATCGATAGATTTTAATTGTGTGGCATTTGGTTTTAATTTTTTGAGTATTTCAGGGTGTGTCATCGCACTGCTCAATATTTTTAAGCCGATATTTTTATTCGCTTTAAAAATGTCTGAAAAATTTTTATAAAGACTGATGCTCGCGAAGGCTTCATCCGGTAAAGAGATATTTTGTAAAATATAAGTGACGCTTCGAGTTTGTAAATAATCAAGTAATGTAAAAAAATATTCTTGATGATTGGATAAGTGAGAAATAAATCTTTTGTTTTCATATTCATTAGATAAAACATATTCATTGATGATAGAGGTAATTTTTTTTAGAAATAAGTTAAAATTTTCTACTTTTACATATTGCACATCGAATGCATTAAAAAAAATAGGCGCGAGTTTTTGACAAGTCACATATGAAATTTGACTTAATACATAAGCAAATACTTCCGAAGATTGATGCTCAGCAATAATTTGTAAACTACATATGTCGTCAATCTTGCGATGGGGACCAAGGTTTTGTACCAATTTATCAAGAGTTTCATAATGAATTTTATCCACAAACGCTTGAAAATTCGGATTATCCGCCATGAAATCAAAAGTCCCGCCTTCTGGTGGAATGGGCCAGCAACTTTTTTCGATAGTTTCCGGGGAAAGTTTTTCAATAAACGCAGAAAGTAATTTATTTTTTTTAGTGTCACGAATAACTTCGATTAAGTTAAATTTTTTTTTATTTTGAATCAGTGCAATGGCATCGCATTCTTCATTTTTCATTTCCTTTAAATATCCAATGCTATCTTCTTCGGGTTGATTTTGTATGAATGATACAAATTCTTCGTAAGTACTATTATCTTGATGAGAGATCATAAAAATAAATCCTTATATTTTTGTTTGATAAGTGAGAATTAAATTTATTGTGAAGGATGTTTTGAGTGTGGGTTTGATGGGATACTTCGTTGCGTCAGTTGAATTGCGCTGAAAGCGCTGCAAAAGTATCCTTTATCGAGTATAATTTGAAAATTATTTTTTAGTATTATCATTTTTATTTCTACATTCCGTTGTTATTTTTATTTATTTTTATTGTTTGGCATCACTTGCCTCTAATTATTCCTTAGCTCCTCATTCCTGTTGCAAACTATACTGCAACTTTTTGCAAAACGCTAGTCTTTTTTTATCGATTAGAAAAATAAAATCGTTTTTGTCCGTCAGGCCGCGTTTTAAAACGTTTGTATTGCCAAACATATTGTTCTGGATGTTTACGAATGGCATCTTCTAAGATGGCATTGATGCGTGCAGCATCTTCTGAAACATTAATACCAGGAAAATTTTCTAAAGGCGGCGAGATGACGACTTCATATTGAAAATCATTTTCCAGACGAAAATAATTCATTGGCAAAACCACTGCATCGGTTAATTTCACAATGCGAGAGACAGTGGTGAGTGTTGCGGTATCAATATTAAAAAAAGGCGCAAAGACACTATTACGATTGTTACCCGCATCAATATCGTACGCATACCAAATCGGAAGGTTGTCACCCAGCGCTTGTAATAATTTTCGTACGCTGTGACTGGGGATATAAGTGGTGTAATGTTTTTTTCGAAAGAGCGCATGCAGCGTTTTCACAAAATATTTTTTATGCACGCGATACATTACCCCAAAAGTATAATCATTTCCCATTAAGCGACCAATTAATTCCAGGCAGGTAAAATGCGGCGCGATTAAAATGACACCTTTTCCTTTTTTGAGTGCAGCTTGTAAATGTTCATCACCTTTCACCTTATATAAGTTTTTTAATCGCTGATCTGGCAGCCACCATGCCATGGCAGATTCAATCAAAGCAATGCCGAGGGAAGCAAAATTTTTTTTAAGTAGTGCGCGTCTTTCATTTGCCGATAATTCTGGGAAACAAAGTGCTAAATTAATCTTAGTGGTTTGTTTCATTTGTGTGGGAATTAAAAATAATAGCTTCCCTAAGCTTTCTCCCACCCACATTTTGACGCGACTCCCGAATTGCGCAAAAATCCATAACAAGCCCAACGCGATCCACGCAGGCCAATAAATTGGATACAAGAGACGAAGTTTTGAAAAAAGAAGTGTAATATTACGCATAACCTATTGCTGAAAATAAAAAAGCAGTCAACTATGATAGCAGAAATTTGATTCAGGAGTCACAGATTGTGCAAAATAAAATATGTATGCATTTTATGATCAAAGGTCTTGTGCAAGGCGTATGGTTTCGAGCTTCCACCCAAGATGAAGCGAAAGTACTTGATTTAACTGGATTCGCCCGTAATACCGAGGATGGGCATGTAGAAGTCGTGGCATGCGGTGACAAAGAAAAAGTGATGCAATTTTATACATGGCTGCAACACGGCCCACCGCTTGCAAGAGTCGATACGGTTGAATCCAAGGAAATACCTTGGGAAGAATTTGATCGTTTTTATGTAAGATAGACTTAAATTTCCATCATTTCAAAGTCATCTTTCGACGCACCACATTCAGGACATTGCCAAGTCAATGGCACATCATCCCATCGGGTGCCTGGCGCAATACCATCGTCCGGCCAGCCTTTGGCTTCATCATATATATAACCGCAAAGTAAGCACATGAATCTTTTGAATGGCATTTTATCTCCTCCTCGAAAGGCGCTTATCATAACGAAAGCGAATGGTTTTGCATAGTGAACGATGGGGAGATAAAATATCGCCACAATTTAATATAAAGAGACGAGCGATGATTGCAGAAAGCTTATTCGAAAAAGCAAAACGTTTTATTCCAGGCGGTGTGAATTCTCCGGTTCGTGCGTTTCATGGGGTCGGGGGTGAGCCACTTTTTATCAAATCTGGTCGAGGCGCTTACCTCATTGATGAAAATGATCGAGAATACGTTGATTATATTGGTTCTTGGGGTCCTTTAATTCTCGGGCATGCCCATCCAGAAGTCGTGAGAGCAGTGCAGGATTGTGTTCAACGAGGATTGAGTTTTGGCGCACCGACGCATCTCGAAGTGCAACTCGCGGAAATGATTTGTACTCGTATGAAAACGATCGAACAAGTCCGCATGGTCAATTCGGGGACGGAAGCGACGATGAGCGCGATTCGATTAGCCCGCGGTTTCACTGGTCGAAATAAAATTATCAAATTTGCGGGATGTTATCATGGCCATTCCGATCATCTTTTGGTGCAAGCGGGTTCAGGGGCGTTAACGTTAGGTATTCCAAGTTCAAAAGGTGTTCCTGAAAGTGCTGTTCAACATACTTTAGTCGCTGAATTTAATAATCTTGATTCCGTCGTTGCATTATTTGAAAAATATGGCGATGACATTGCCTGCATTATTGTTGAACCAGTGGCTGGCAATATGAATCTCATTCTGCCAGTTCCAGGTTTTCTAGAGGGTTTGCGTTCTCTCTGCGATCGATATAATAGCGTACTTATTTTTGATGAGGTGATGACAGGATTTCGGGTGGCAGCAGGTGGCGCCGAAGAATGTTTTTCCGTGAAGCCGGATCTTGTGACGTTAGGTAAAATTATCGGGGGTGGTATGCCAGTCGGCGCCTTTGGCGGACGTGCGGATATTATGGCTACGCTCGCGCCACTCGGTGCGGTTTATCAAGCAGGCACCTTATCCGGCAATCCAGTTGCGATGACTGCTGGCATTGCGACATTACAACTGTTAGATGCGGAAAATTTTTATCAAAATCTATCGCAAAAAACGATAACCTTGCTTGCCGGTTTAAAAGAAAGAGCTGATGCAATGGATATTCCTTTCCAAGTAAAATCCATCGGCAGTATGTTCGGATTATTTTTTACCGATCAAACAGACATTCATACTTTTGCTGATGTAAAAAAATGCGATATCGAAAAATTTAAAATATTTTTCCATGCCATGCTGGCCGCGGGGGTGTATTTAGCACCATCGGCTTTTGAAGCAGGATTTTTATCGAGTATGCATGGAGATATTGAATTACAAAAAACATGGAATGCGGCGGAGCAAGCCTTTTTAGCCTTAAAAAAATAACGACACTGAAAAAATTAAAATAATAATAATTTTATAATGAGGGGGCGAAATGAGGAGTGGAAAACTACGGGAAAATTTAACTAAAAATAAGGAATCCAATGCATTAACAAAATCCTCTTCTCTCCCTCTCATCAAAAGATTTAACAAAGAACGACGATTTTCTATACCACTATCAGAAACATTAAACATAGATACGAGTCATTCTATGGTAAGTACTGCTAGCTCTCCTTTTACGCCAACAGTAACTTTCGGTTCATTTGAAGGAGAGGTTAAAGGAATTTTAAAAAAATCTGAAAAAACCCCGGAATTGCTGGCCTATATAGAATTCTCTAATCCCATAGAAATTGTCAATGCGGTTTGGGGTTTAACCATCAATACCAATTGTTCGCCTAGACGTAGAAAAAAAAGAGGTAGTAATGGTAAAACATCTACACCAACAGAGAGCCCTAATAGTCATTTATCTGTATCGCAAGGGACTTCAAGTAATGTAATAAGAAGATTATCAGAAACGCCTCCGTCGAATAGACCAAAATCCCGGCGAACGTCCACGAATACCTCCCTCCCGGTTGAATTAGTGCGAGATCCGCTTGAAATGGCAAAGCAAGGCTTTGCACCGATTAGATGTGAACCTAAAATGACTGGCGCGTTTAAAACGGTTGATCTTACGCATTGGATGAATAGTGGCGTAAAATGTTTAAGAGTCATGAATAAATCAACAGAAGATTTAAAACCTTATGTTTGCTTTTCGTTGATGGAGGAAAAGGATAATGTAGCTTTTCTCTCGCTTGCCAAAAAAATTGAATTTGAAACACTGTCAGCATCAGAGCTCAATCTTCTGAAAGACGAACAAAAAAAAATGTTCTTCGAAAATTTAAAAGGTGCGATTGCACAATCTGATAATAAAGTTGGAAATTTATTATTAGAACAAGAACAATCTTTTGATGCAGATGGTGCTTATGTCGTGGTCTTAACTAAAGAAGGTCCGATGGCATTTATTGGCAAGGGAAATCATGCACTTCTTGCCTCCATGTCGCCTTACGTCATTGCCGCTGGCGATATTTATTTTGTGACAGAACCAGATGGTAGATTAAAAATGCATCTCAATGCATCTTCAGGTGGTTATCATCACGATACAAAAGAAGAGTATTACTTAGGAGGGGATGGATCCAAAATAAATTATGTTGAATCTGCAAAAAAAGCCATTGCAGCTACTTTTGGAGATAATGTGGTATATATAAAAGGAGATAAACCTATTCATAAAAATTTACCTCTCCCAAAAGTGTCATCACAAAGTTTTTTGAAGATACATGATAAAGTATCCTCACCCACACAATATCCTGAAAGCAGTAGTTTAAAATTTACCATTATTTACGCGAAAAGCTTCGGCATTCATGCCGGAGATGGATAGCGTGGACGACTTCATCGTCTACATCCGCTTAATCAGGAGTCGCCTGTTGTTGGATATATTGTTTCACAATGCTAATGGGAGCGCCGCCGCATGATGCCGCAAAATAACTGGGCGACCATAGCACACCTTTCCAATAATGTTTTTTAAGCGTTGATAAATGTTTTCTCAATAAACGGCTTGATACACCTTTTAAACTATTCACTAATTTTGATACGGAAACTTTTGGTGGATATTCAACGAGTAGATGTACGTGATCGTTTTCTCCATCCATTTCAATTAATTTAGCTTCGAATTTATCACATACTTCAGAAAAAATGGTATTAAGAATATTAATGGCAGTTGCATTAAATATTTTTTTGCGATATTTGGTGACAAAGACCAAATGAACATGCAAGTTGAAAGCACAATGCCTACCGGTACGAAAGTTATTGATTTTATTCATAGGCCAAAGTATATTTCACCCATGAAACGACTTCAAGCTTTTAAATTTGAATTGAAAGTATTTGGCAGGGAGCTGCGAGCATTATATCGCATTGCAGGCTCATGTCGTTTTGTTTATAACAAAGCATTGGCATTGCAAAAAGAATTTTATCAGAATCACGCAAAAAAAATGACGTATGCGGCTTTGTGTAAGATCCTCACTTCTTGGCGTAATGATCCCGAATTTCCATGGCTTAAAGCATCACCATCACAAGCATTACAGCAATCATTAAAAGATCTTGAGTACGCATATCAAAATTTTTTTGCAAAACGCGCAGATTTTCCAAAATTTAAACGCCGTCATGCACGTGATGCTTTTCGATTTCCACAGGGATTCAACTTAGATCAAATGAATAGTCGTATTTATTTGCCAAAAATAGGTTGGATTCGTTATCGAAATAGCCGATTAGTAGAAGGTAATATTGCGAATATCACTGTTAGTCGATCCCGTGATAAATGGTATGTGAGCATTCAAACAGAGCGCGACGTACCAGAACCCATTCATCTATCATCGAGCGCGATAGGTGCTGATGTTGGTGTAGCCAAGCTAGTCACATTATCGGATGGTACTGTGATTGAATCGAATAATCCTAAATTTAAACATTATCAAAAAAAAATAGCAGCATATCAAAGAAAGGCAAGTAAACAGAAAAAATTCAGTCGAAATTGGAATAAAACGATACGTAAAATAAGCAAACTTCATCATAAAATCAGCCGCATTAGAAATGATTATTTGCATCAAACAAGCCATATTCTCAGCAAAAACCACGCGATGATATGTCTTGAAAATTTGCAAATAAAAAACATGAGTAAAAGTGCATCCGGAACACTTGAAAATCCTGGTAAAAATGTCAAAGCAAAAAGTGGATTAAATAAAGCAATATTAAATCAAGGATGGTATGAGCTAAGAAGGCAACTCGAATATAAACAATTATGGCGAGGCGGTAGTGTTGTTTTTGTATCACCCAAAAATACCAGCCGAGAATGTCCTGATTGTAGATATATTTCTTCAGAGAATAGAGTCACGCAATCTCTATTTAGTTGCAAACAATGTAAATACGAAAATAACGCTGATATAGTTGGTGCTATTAATATTTTAAGGGCAGGGCATGCCCAGTTAGCCTGCGGAGAGATGGTGCACTTAGGCCACTTGATGAAACAGGAACCCACCGAAGTTGTTCAAACCGTTTTAATTTGAACACGGTAGGAATCCTCGTCATTTATGGCGAGGAGGATGTCAAATAAGGCATTATATCAAGACCATCATTAAGAGTTCGTTAAGATTCCTATGCTAGTCTTTTTATACCTCTCAATGTTTGCAAGGATGCGCTTATGTCTCTATTTGAGAATATCAAATATTATTGTGTGCAAGCGAAAGAAAAAATTCAATCTTCGGTTCGTTCATTGTGGACTTCTTATTATGTGCAGTCTTTTTATCAAGGAATTACTGCGCCGATTTATTCGCGTCATGCGATTCAAAAAATGTGGCGATCATCTCCACAGTTACGGGAAGAAATTGAAAATAGTACCGAACTAAATATTAATTATGCAGCACAATCGCTCTTACTTTATTTTGTTTATTATCGAATTATTCATCCGAGATTGTGTGGAGATCCCGAGGATATTTCAAGTTATTTATTAAGCCCCTTGGATTCAGCGTTATATGGGATGATGATAATTTATTTATTGACTTATCAAATGCCTTATAATTTTTTACAAAATTTTTTTCATACATTGAATATTGCAGAAATTGGCGGATATTCTGCACCAGAGTCTGAAATTATTGCTTGTGAATGTAAAGACAAACAAGAAACATTGGCGATAGGTCATAGTATTATTTTTTATGCGTTAAACCGCTATGGAACAACTACGGTTTCACAATATATTACCCAAAAATATCAAAACAATTTTGCATGGATTGCATCATTCATTTTAGAATCGATGAGTTTTGGATACCCATTATTAGAATATAAATTAGCAGCTGTAAAAACATGCACAAAACATCGTTTCGAAACTTTAATTCGTGATAATAAATTATATTGTTTATGGTTTGGAGCATCATTTGTTTTGGTATTATGGTTGTTAGATTATCTTAGTCGAAAAATTACTAACGCTGACAATAATATTTTTTTTCATGATGCCTTATTTAATGTTTTATTTAATTGTTATTCACTGACTTCGTTTGCAAGGCAAGAAAAATTTCCAGGAGGTGGGAAGCCAAGATTTGATTTGCTTGGTATTTTCAAATATTTGCTTGAAACTAATCCTCCGCAGCAATTTTATCAATTACTAAAACAAAGATATGACTTTGTGGAGATTGCAAAATCAAAAGCGATTAGTTCGTTTATTACCATGCATGAAGATGAAATTTCAATATGGTTATCCACGGGTAAAGCGAAAGCTATCATGCTTGAGAATGTGCAAAACACAACATGGTTTACTTATGCAGAATGGATATTTAAACCGATTATTCAAATTCCTAGAGAAATCAAAAGTTATTTTAAAAATGGTTATTTGACATCGAAGTTAGAGATTATAGAAAAATTTCTAAATCTTGCAAAAGAGACGCAATCATTTAAAAATAAAAAAGAGTTTTGGCCGAATACCACATTCGTAACGAATGATGCGGATAATTTAAAAGACCATCATTTTATTGTAAGAAATCCTTCTCTTAATAATATTCAAGATGGCTGGACAGAAATTACGGAAAATAAATCTATTGCACGAAATCATTCCGGACTTTTTAAAAAACCAAGACCGATTTCAGAGGCGGCTAAAAAAATTCTAGAAGATATTGGGCATCAAAAAAATATTCAAGAAATCACAAAATTTGAGACTTCTTCAAAACTGGGATCCGAGCGCAATTTAAAAAAGAGGCTTTAAGATCACCAAGAAGACAATACCTACCAAAAACAAAACGGGGATTTCGTTGATGAAGCGATAAAAAACATGCCCATGGACGTTTTTATTATTTTTAAACTGAAAAAGTAATTTCCCTAAATAAAAATGATAAATGAAGAGTAAGAGGACAAGCGTAAGTTTCGCATGCATCCACGGCAATTTGCTATAAACCTGCCAATTTGCTAAATATAGCCAGCCCCCAAAGAAAATAGTGAGGACCGCGCCAGGGGTCATAATGCCGAAAAATAGCTTTCTTTCCATGACCTTAAAGCGCTCGATGCTAATGGCATCTTCCGCCATGGCATGGTAGACGTATAACCTGGGTAGATAAAAAAGCCCACTGAACCAGGTGACCATAAAAATAATATGTAAGGATTTGACCCACAACATTTTCTCAATTAGCCCTTAGTTTGGTATAATACCCGTTAATATTGACGAGAGAGTAAAAATGAACAGTCCAGAATTATACATGACAGACAATGCAGCCGCAAAAGTCTTTGAATTGATCGAAGAAGAGGGTAACTTCGATTTAAAATTACGCGTATATATCACGGGCGGTGGATGTTCTGGTTTTCAATACGGTTTTAGTTTTGATGAAGCGGTCAATGCAGACGATTTATTGATTGAAAAATCCATGCCAACACAGCCACAAAAGGTTTATTTAGTCGTCGATCCTATGAGCTTACCTTATTTAATGGGTGCCGAAATTGATTACGAAGACGGTATAGAAGGCGCCCAATTTATCATCCGTAATCCGAATGCCAAGACCACCTGTGGGTGCGGATCCTCTTTTTCAGCGTAGCGATTTTGTTTCTTTTTTTCATCTTGAATTTTTTTATTTTTAGAGGTAGGGTTGTTGCCTCACGAGATTTTACAGGGTGAAAAATATAATGAGCAATGAGCTATCGAAAAAACTACAAACGCGCCATATTAATATGATTGCCATCGGGGGTTCGATTGGCACTGGTATTTTTTTAGCGAGCGGGTACACGGTTTCGGTAGGGGGTCCAGGTGGTGCATTGCTTGCCTATGTGTTAATGGCGCTCATTGTTTATTTTCTAATGACAAGCCTTGCCGAGATGAGTGCTTATAAGCCAACCACTGGCACATTTTGCGAATATTCTAGTTTATTTGTGGGTCCTTCGTTTGGTATCGCGATGGGTTATAACTATTGGTTGAATTGGGCCATCACGATTGCTGTCGATATATCCGCTGCGTCATTGATTATGAGTTATTGGTTCCCAGAAGTGCACAGTGTGATTTTTTCCCTTATGTTTTTTGCATTAATTTTTATTTCGAATTTTTATTCGGTACGTGTCTATGGCGAAGTAGAATATTTCATGTCCTTCGTCAAAGTTGCGGTGATTATTGTATTTATTGTCTTAGGCACGATGACTATTTTCGAGCAGCCACATTTTGGCACACAAAATTGGCATCAGGGTGACGCACCGTTTCATAATGGTTTCTTGGGATTCATGACGGTTTTTTTATTTGCGGGCTTTTCTTTTCAAGGTACTGAATTAGTCGGGGTCGCATCAGGAGAAACCAAAGATCCAGAAGTCACTATTCCTAAATCCATTCGTTATGTTTTTTGGCGTTTATTATTATTCTATATTGTGTCGATTACCATTATCACCTTGTTATTACCCTATGATGATCCACGGCTTAGCATTCAAGACAATGTGACGACCAGTCCTTTTACGCTTATTTTTAGTCATTATTTTTCAACATACGCTGCAGATATTGTGAATTTTATTATTCTCATTGCCGTATTATCAGCGGCGAATGCAAGTATGTATTCGTCAACGCGTGTGCTTTGGTATTTAGGGCGATCCGGACAAGCGCCGAAAGTGTTTAGTCGACTCAATCCTTACGCCATCCCTATTGTTGCGTTATTAACTTCTGCATTAGTGGGTTCATTGGTTTTTCTATCCTCTTTTATTAGTAATGGGGTGTTGTTTAGCTATTTGATTCAATTGTCGACACTTTCTGGTTTTATCGCGTGGTTTGGTATTGCATTGAGCCACTATTTTTTCCGAAAAAAATACTTGCCGGCCCACGGTGGTCTTTCGATGTTGACGTATAAATCACGTTTTTATCCGTACGCACAGATTATTTCGATGATTGCATTAATCATTATTATGGCTGCACAATTTATTCCGATTATGAGTACTGCTAATTATAAATTTTTGGATGTTTTGATTATTTATTCTTCTTTAATTTTATTTTGCATTATCTTTTTTGTGCATAAGTTTAAAAAAGGTGGGCGTGTCAGTAATCTGACCTAAAGCCTTCGAAAGCTTTGACAGCTCTCTGTCTCGATTCCTGACAGTTTGCTAGGTGAGTGGTCATTTGGGCGTTCAAAATGCCAAGGAAATTGGATATTTGTTAAACAGAAAGAATTTAAAATAACCATTTTGTGTAAATAAAATAGATCGAAATATTGAAGTTGTTTATTTTTAACCTTTTTTCTGGTTAAAAAATGACGTCAATAGATTTTTTATTGAACAAAAAGTTCATAAAATAGACTTGCCTTATTTTTACACAGTATCAAGTCTTGTATTGATTATGTTTAATTTAACGTATTTCGTATAAAAACGAACCGAAAAGGATATGCCTAATGCATTTTTTAAAGGGATTCACGCTGTTTTTTCTCCTATGCACTTCAGTTTTTGCGAACCCGGTTACGGTTGGAAGTTTTAGTGATGGTCGTGATCATCCTATGTTGATTGCTTTCAAGGATAATGCATGGACTTTTATCAACAATATCTCCGGTGTACCGCCGTCGCTTCAGCCGATTTATATGCTGAAGGTCGATTGCAAAAATAATGATTGTATTGCGGTGGGTGGCGGAATTGGAAGCGATAGTACATGGCCGTATATTTTACGAAGCGTTGATAATGGATCAAGTTGGCATTTTCCTTTTTCAGTACGAGACGTCCCAAGTGGAGCATTTGAATTCGAGATAAGTCTCGTCTCTTGTCAAAATGGTACTTGTGTGGCGGCAGGGTCCTATCATCAATTTGCAACTTGTAATTATCCCATTTTTTTAACGAGTCAAGACAAGGGCAATCAGTGGAAAGTTGAATCTATTGCTAACTTACCAAATATTGGTAGTGACTGCGTTTATCCAACCGCGTTGAAATGCTATCGTGACATTTGTATTGCGGTAGGAAAGCACATTAAATACTATAATTTTATGACAAGCGATCCTTTGTTATTCTTAAGTCAAAATAGCGGAAAAACTTGGGGCTATCTCGATAAATCGAGTATGCACGACTTACCTTCTACGCTTAAAAATGCAAATACAGCAGGAGTCGATTGTATCGATAAAACGTGTGTGGTGGTTGGATCTTACGGGGATAGTACCGAAAGTTCCTACCCACTCATATTACGGTCGACGGATGAAGGTCGTACCTGGAATTTTTTAAAAAACTTACCCGCTTTTCCTGCCGCTAAAAACATTACATTGAAACACGTCGCATGCATCAATGAAATGTGTGTTGCAGGAGGAATGGCGGAGACAGGTAATGTTCGACAATTATTGTTGATGAAAAGCGAAGATAAGGGAGCTTCCTGGTCCTTCGTGGATCCTATTGAAGAGTGGCCGAGAAGCGCAAGATTCAAAGATATTACCGCATTGGTTTGTTTGGCAACGGGATGTATTTTAACGGGTGAATTACAAGACGATTCGCCAAATGCGGATCCATATGACACTTTGCCATTTTTCTTAGTTAAGCTTGCTTCGAATAACACTTGGACTTTTACGCAACGTATCACTGGATTATCTTTACCAGAAAGTCATCCTTCGCTATATGCCACGAATTGCGATGCAGAAAAATGTTATGCGGTTGGCGCATATGATAAAGATTCCACTTATTTACCCTTGATTCTTGAGAGTAAAGATGGCGGATTTTCTTGGAATTTTTCGAAAGACGTTATAAATTTGCCGAGCAATTTTAAAAATGGGGTTTTATATGATGTTTAAAATGCATTATTAAGCGGTGCGCGAAAAAATAGATTAGAGGATTATCACTAATGAATACACTCAGAGCAAAAAATCGTAAGCCAACTCATCCCGGGCTATTTTACGAGAAGATGTGTTGCCATCATTAAATATTACTCAGACTGAATTGGCAGATAGGCTGGGGGTATCTAGGCGTACAGTTTCGCATATTCTTCACGAGTAAAAAATTAACAGAACCTGGTGCGCTCGCCTCTCTTGCATCGATTAAGCTTATTGACCTGACATCTGAATTGATAGAACAGTGGGCAAAGAGCGAGTCTATTAAAAGACCCACAAGAGCGCGCCTTTCATTGCGTTTATTAAAAGCATTTTTATTTTGGTGTAACAAACATCCTACGTATAAGATGATTATTGTAAATAACCCTGCTCAAAGCAAAAAAGCTCGCGAATATCTTGGCAAATCAAAATTAAAAAATGATGTATTACAGCGTGAACAATTAAACGTATGGTTTGCAGCAGTAAAACAAATTGGGAATCCTATTATCAGCGCTTATTTACAAACATTATTATTAATCGGTTCTCGTCGTGAAGAATTAGCTGCATTACGTTGGAACGACGTCGATTTTCAATGGAATAGTATAACAATACATGACAAGGTGGATGGTATTCGAATTATTCCCTTAACACCGTATGTGGCTCATTTACTTTTTGTTTTACCTCGTCGTAATGAATGGATTTTTTCAAGTTTAACTTCTGAGTCAGGACGCTTAACGGACCCAAGCATCGCTCACAGAAGAGCTTGTGCTATTGCGGGATTGGATATGACGTTGCACGGATTGCGCCGAAGTTTCGCAACATTGTCTGAGTGGACAGAAGTGCCCGCCGGTATTGCAGCACAAATACAGGGTCATAAACCACAAGGTGTGCGTGAGCAAAATTATATTCGCCGTCCGCTGGATTTGTTGCGTATGTGGCATGTCAAATTTGAAGCTTGGATATTGAATGAGGCTGGGGTAGAAAAGTGATTTTCTTGCTAGCCATTGTCAGACCTGGTGGCCAGAGGTGGAATCGAACCACCGACACGAGGATTTTCAGTCCTCGTGACTGTTTATTTCTTAGTATTGATTGATATTCCGGAAATTAATAAAAATCATTTAAAACAATAAGTTATTATTGTTGTCATTTTTTCTGTGTTGATTTATATTCTGCAATATTCTGAATTTTGGGTTACAAAACGGTTACAAATCAGTTACAGGGAAAAATTAGAGAATATGTCAAAAGTTAAACTAACAGCGGGAAGAATTGCGGCGTTTAAATGTGACGAAGAAAAAGAACAAGCTTTTTTATGGTGTGCCGAAGTGCCTGGGTTAGGGGTGCGAGCAACGTCAGGCTCTGACGATAAGCGATATATTTTTCAGTCAAAGGTTAACAGTAAGACTATGCGTGTCACCATTGGTCGAGTAAAGGCATGGAGTATTCCTGATGCGCAAATGGAGGCTCGCCGTTTACAAATGTTGATTGACCAAGGTAATGACCCTAGACAAGTGAAAATCGAGCAACAAGAAGTTAAAGAGGCTAAAGTAAAAGAAAATACGCAGCGTGCAATGCTTGCGTCTATCACAGCCATGATGGCTTGGTCTGAGTATGTTGCAGAGCGAGGACCGCTTTGGTCAGCGCTGCATTTGAGAGACCATCAGCGTGCCATTCGTGTTGGTGGTTTAGGACGCAAAAGAAGTAAAAAACTTACTGAACCCGGCACTTTATTGTCATTAATGTCTTTGAGGTTAGTTGATTTAAAGGAAGAGAAAATTGAAGAATGGGCTCGCATTGAAGGCGCGACACGCCCAACGCAAGCACGTTTATCGTTAAGGCTGCTAAAAGCTTTTTTATTTTGGTGTTCAAAACATTCTGTTTATAAACTCATAATTAAAGAAAATCCTGCTCAAAGTAAAAAAGCGCGTGAATGTTTAGGAAAAGCTAAAGTTAAAAATGATGTGTTGCAAAAAGAACAATTAAAAAAGTGGTTTGATGCAGTAAAACAAATTAATAATCCTGTTATCAGCGCTTATTTACAAACTTTATTGTTGACGGGTGCCCGCCGTGAAGAATTGGCGATGTTGCGCTATGAGCATGTGGACTTCCGGTGGAATAGCTTAACAATTCGTGACAAGGTGGAAGGGCAGCGAATTATACCATTAACGCCTTATGTAGCTTTTTTATTAAACTTACTGCCTAGGCGTAATGAGTGGGTGTTTTCTAGTCTTACATCTTCTAGTGGTCGTATTACTGACCCAAATATCGCGCATGCAAAAGCCTGTGCTGTTGCAGGTTTATATGTAAGTCTGCACGGGCTACGCCGAAGTTTTGCATCACTTTGCGAATGGACTGAAGTGCCAGCAGGTATTGCTGCGCAGATACAAGGACATGCGCCGCAGGGGGTGCGAGAGCAGAATTATATTCGTCGCCCGCTGGATTTATTGCGTAAGTGGCATGCAAAGTTTGAGGAGTGGATTTTGCAAGAAGCTAAAATTGATTTTGACCAACAATCTAAGCGTTTGCAGTTAGTGGTAGGATGATTTTTTATTTATTAATGTTGATTATAGTTGATAAGTAACCATATAATACCCATACATTCTATGTATGGCAGCTTAAAAAGGAACACTCATGGTCCAAATGCGCAAAGTAACAATGAATTTAACAGAGCGCGACGTGAAAAATACTGAGCGTCTCAGGCTCAAATTGCATACGCGTAGTAATGCGGAGGCTGTCAGTGCTGCTTTAACTATCACAAGTTCATTAAGTGATTTATTGGATGATAACAAAGAACTTATTATCCGTAGCAAAAATGGCGATATCGAAAAAGTTATTATTCCAGGACTCACAGAACAAGAATAAGGATGTCAATGTCAGATACAAATCAATCTTCAGATAATTGGGGCAGTTCTGATTCACGAGAAAATTTTCAACCTAGAACACTTCATATTACCAAAGAAAACAAAAGCGTTTATCTCACCGTGGTATGGATGCTTGGTATTACGGTTTTCATATCAATGGTTGGTATTATCGGACTTTCCTTTCTTTCACACGAGGTGCCACAGGCGCTAATTGCGTTAGGTTCTGTTGCTGTTGGGGCACTTGGTAGCTTATTTACGCATTCAAAATAATACATATGGATATGTCTTGAAATATGAATTCTATTAAAAATGATTTTTTAGATGAAGCTTTTGCAAAAGGTGGTGTTGACGCTTTAGAGGCTGCTTGTTGCTTAGGTGGATATGATAAGTATGGTGGAGAAGTAAAGTTAAGTAATATGATTATAATTTCAGATGAAATTATAGTTATTTCACCACCTGAAGTTATCAAGCTGTATCAGATTGTAAAAACATGGAAAAAATATGCGCCGCTTCTTTGGTTTATAGAACAAGCTATTATTACTGGTTTATCTTCAGTAAGGTATGATTTGTTATTTCCCATATGTAAACAAAATCAATATCGTATAAATGCAATTATTGAAAATTATCCAGCGCTGGCAAAAAAAATGAATTTTCTGGATAAAGATAAAAAGATAAATAATAGTTTAAAAGAAAAAGTATGGCAGTACGCAAATGAAGAGGCTTCAAAATTGTATCAAGCAACAAAAAAACCAAAAATTTCTCAGCATGCCATTAGTAAGTTAGTGAGAACGCGATTAGAAAAAGAAAAGCTATATTATGACGTAGATTACATACGTAGTTTTTTAAAAAGTTGGAAATTTACAGCACCAATAGAAAAATAAATTTGGCAGAAATGGAAGATATGCCAAACATATTAGTTTTGTTTCTATATTTGCCTGCATTTTAAAGGTTTTTTTAAAAAAGCCGATTGATTGGAATATGCTATTTTTCAGCCAAATATTCCAAAATTATGGAACTTCTCAATATTAAAGAAGGTTCCAAAATGCAAAATAATATAAATCAATTTATTCCCTTAGAGTTTGAGACGCGGGTTAGAATTCCAACAGACAATGCAGCATTTCATCTTTGTAAAAAACCGCAAACTTTGCGTGCTTGGGCATGTTTAGAGTGCGGACCTATTAGACCAACTAGAATAAATGGTCGTTTACTTTGGTCTGTAGCAGAAATTCGTGCGCTTCTGCAAGGGGGTGCATAATGAAATATATTGATGAACAGACCCGTCATAGCCGCCAAGCATTAAACGGGTCTAAACAATGTTCTATGTTGCCTGAGCCAAATTTTAACCCGAAATTACCTGAAAAAGATACTTTAGAATATCGAGCACTAATTTTAATGTTGCAAGGTAAAAAAATATCGCATCGTGATTTTGATAACATAACTAATTCGTGGCGTTTGGCAGCATATATTCTCAAGTTGAAAAAATTAGGTTGGTCAATTGAGGATGAAAATGTAATTAATTTTTCTCTTAAACAATCGAAAATCCGTTATATAAAAAAATATTTTCTGTCATCTGGAATTATTGCTAAGTTTTATGAAATGGGGGGTGTGCTATGAAAAGTATCGCTCATGCACGTTCCGCATTAAGTTATCTTGACTCATCATGTTCTCGCGAAGAATGGATAAAGATAGCTATGGCAGTAAAAGCGGCTGGCTTAACGTTTGATGATTTTCATGATTGGAGCAAATGTGCTGAAAACTATAAGGGAGAACAAGATTGTAGAAAGGCTTGGGATTCAATAAAAGAACATCGCGGTATATCAGAAGGTACACTTTTTTATGAGGCAATAAAAGCTGGTTATAAAGGACCAGATAAAAGCACAATTGATTATGCACATAATTCTGTTGAGAGCATTTGGCAAAGATGTTCACCTGCATCATCAGCTCATGATTATATTATGCGAAAAAAAGGGATTGCGGATGGCTTAGGTTGTTATCCTGATGGCGCTGAATCTCTCATAATCAATGGTATTAATGTTGCAGGGTATCTTGTGGTTCCTTGTATAAGTAATGGAAAAATACAAACTCTTCAATTTATTCCACCACAGCAAGGTAAAACAAAGTTAAATCTAAGCAAAGCATCTTTTAATGATGGGTATTTTTTAGTTGGGACTTTAACAGACAGTATTTATATCTGTGAAGGCTTAGGTCAAGCGTGGGCAGCTTATCAGGCAACTGGTATTGCCGCTGTGAATTGTTTTGGTGCAGGACGCATAAAAAAAATATCATCCTTCTTAAGAAAACAATATCCAAATGTACGTTTAATTATAGTACCTGACCGTGGAAAAGAAGATTCATTTATAAAAGTAGCTTCTTCTATTGATGCTTTATTAGTTGAGTTGCCGCAAGATAAGCCGGACAACTATGACATAAATGATTACGCTCTTGAGTATGGATATGAGGAACTAGCTGTCAAATGTCACCGATAAGAACCCACCGATTGTCACCGTAAAGGACCCACCTAAAATGGGTTAATAACGCTTATCAAACGCCGTTATTTTTGAACATTTTTTAATCTTTTGCAACCCCTGATTTTTTCTCCTTTTTATTGATCAAGTTATCCTCCTGCCTTCCTCTAAAACTCATTCCAGAAAGTATGATTCGATGAGCGTTATGTCTTAATCGATCTAACGTTGCCGCTGCAAGTAATTGATTGGGGAAAGCACTTCCCCATTCACTAAAATCAAGATTACTTGTGACGATAGTCGATGCGCATTCATAACGAGCTGAAACAAGATCATGAAAATCTTCATCCTGTGGAGTACGCATGGGTCTTAAACCAAAGTCATCAATAATTAACAAAGATACTTTGGTGAGTTCCAAAAATTTTCTCTCATAACGACCTGACGCTCTTGCCGCTTGTAATTCACTAAATAATTTACTTTGCGGCATCCACAGAACGTCAATATCCTGACGAATGGCGCAATGCGCTATTGCTTGTGCCAAATGACTTTTTCCTGTGCCGCAAGGACCAACAATTAATACTGGAGTTTTTTCTGCAATGAATCGACAAGATGTTAATTCTTGTATTTGAGCACGATTAATTTTTGGATTAAAAGTAAAATCAAAATTCTCGATCGTTTTATCACTCCGAATGTTGGCGCGTTTAATCCGCGCCGTGAGTTTAGTGTTAGACCGACCCAGCATTTCATCTTGCAAAAGTAGCGAAAGAAACTCTGAGTACGATAATTTATTTTCAACAGATTCCCTGATGCGTTCCGGCAAATGATAGATCACATGAGGTAATCGTAATTGTTTCAATATAGTGTTTATTTCTGGCATAGAATGTGTCATAAAATAATTCTCCGATAGTTATTGTAAAAGAGTTGATGTATTTCGACTGAAACGCCCATGTCCAGTGTACGTTTCAGTCAGATCATCAAATGCATCTTGTTCGGGAAGAGATTCATACTCTAATCCTTTTTGCAAAATGCCTTTGATGGTTTTATAGCTCACGCTTTGAAAAGCAAGAGCTCGACGGCAAGCAGCATCCAAGCGCGCATCACCATACTTTTTTTGTAACCCAATGATTCCCTGTGCAGCGCGTAAGTAATCAACGACTGAATGCGATAACAATTGATGAATGGCGATTCCACAATGCACGCCAATTTTTTTCGCCTTATCTAAACACCATTGTGGGTCTTTCATTGCATAAGCGAGTGCATTGGGTGGTAAGTGTTCATCGAGTGTATGTCTTTTTCCAGGTAAAAATAGCCTAGGATGAACGGCAACTAATTCATGATCACGAAAAAGTCGAATTGTCGTTTCCGTCGCACGTAACCACAATGTTTGTTTTACCAATCGATAAGGTGCTGAATAACGGCACTTCAAATAATTAACATGACAATCAGAATGCACATTCACTCGTCTCCATACTGCACATTCCGGAGGATGCTCAGGTAATAATTTCAATAAGTGACGCTCTAATTCAAATAAGGTCAGTGGTTTCTCTTGAGTGGTGCCATGAATACGATTACCTGCAGTTTCTAATATCCAACTTTTTAATTGCCGATTCGCTTCAACAATATTATTTCGAAAATCACGTAGTGGAATAAAGCTATTTTTAACATACTTTACACCAGATTCTACGCGTCCTTTTTTAGGTGGATCGTATGGCGGGCATGCAGAAATAATAAATCCATAGCTCTCTGCAAATTCCGCATAAGAACGTTGCGCTTCTGGATCGTGATAACATGCTTTGACAATGGCACATTTAGCATTATCTAAAATAATTTTTTTAGGAACGCCATTGAACCATTCGAATGCACGACGATGACATCCTAACCATGTTTCAACATCTTGTCGAAATACAATTTCCGCATAAATATGTCTGCTCCAAGCTAATACCATGACAAATATCCAAGTGGAAATCACTCCACCTGTCGACTCATGATAAAATTTAGGCCCTGCACCAAAGTCAACTTGCGCACATTCTCCTGCTTTAAAATCTAATATTGTTGTGACATGCTGAGAAAATTTATTTTTAATTTTTTTCACAAATCTTGCGACAGATTCATAAGAACCTTCAAAACCATACTCACGTTTCAAAGCAGCATGAATCGTTTTCGCTTGTATGCCTTGTTTAAACCACGTTTCAACTTGTTGTTGATAAGGCAGTACTAATGATTGTGTGGTTGGTGGTGTAGTGGATATTTTAAAATACTTTGATAATTGATCATCGGTAGGTAATTCACGTTTGGAATCTAACCAACCTTGCGCAGATGCAACCAGTCGAATAGCTCGAACTTTTTTACGAGATGCTAATTTTGATTGCACGATACTTCGAATACTTTCACCCAATCGTAAACGAACGATGATTTGACGATATTCATACATTTCAAACTTCCTCTTAGCCATGGTCAATCCTCCTTGATTAAAAAAGTATCAAGAAAAGATTACGCTAGTTTTATAAGAAGTTCGATAAGCGGGGTGGGTCCTTTACGGGTGACAATATGGTGGGTCCTTTACGCTGTCATTTTAGTGGGTCCTTTACGGTGACAATCGAGGGGGTCATATCGGGTGTCAATTAACACTAGCGAATTTACTGGTATGTCCAAAAACTCTAGATTTGCGCTATAAGCTACTTTCTTGTCAAGATTTATGTAATGCCCCGTCAATGCGTTGGATGATACGAGGCGTGATTCCGATGGAAGGATTAGCCGCACTTTACGGAGCAAGTGGCAGCGGCAAAAGTTTTCTTACTTTAGATATGGCTTATGCTGTTGCTTTAGGGGTGGATTGGTTTGGGTATACAGTGGTTCAAACCTCGGTTACTTACATCTGCTTAGAGGGTGAAGCTGGTATGGGTAAACGTATAAAAGCCTTGGGTTTATACTTTGGCAGGCCATTACCAAGCGCTCTGCGATTTATTACCCAACCATTTGAGTTACTATTGAGCGATGATGTTTCTGAACTTGCTAACGCAGTGATTGCGGTGCAAGGCTTTGGTGGTCTTGTAATAATTGATACCTTAAATCGTGCTGCACCAGGGGCTGATGAAAACTCCTCGGCTGATATGGGAAAGATTATTAATTCTGCGAAAAAGTTACAAAAGATGATTGGCGGCCTCGTATTGTTAGTTCATCACACTGGTAAAGATGCAACAAAGGGATTGCGTGGCCATTCAAGCTTACATGCTTCGCTTGATGGCGCAATAGAGGTCATCAAAACCGATAAACGTCGCAAGTGGAACGTTGCCAAATCTAAAGACGATATAACGGGTGATTCACATTCTTTCAAACTTGAAATTGTACAAATAGGACTAGATGCTGAAGGTAACGAGATAACTTCCTGCGTCGCATTATTTGAAGACTCAAGAGAAGCGATTCAAGAGAAAAAAGTCGCATTGGGTTCTAACCAGTCCATTGCCCTAGGTGTTTTAAAAGAGTTGTTGCAAAAATCGCATCACATAGGAAAAGACGGTGCGCCGATGGGAGTGCCGTGCATTAACTACGATGAAGCACTTCCATTTGTTGCCGAACGAATGCCTACTGACGCAAAGCATCGAAAGAGCAGCGCCTCAGCTGCAATTGCTGGGCTAGTAAGAAAAGAATATTTTGGGATGAAGGGAGATTGGTTATGGGGAAAATAATTATCGATACATTTGTCTACCCGATTCCCCACACCTCCTATAGGTGGTGTGGGAAAAGCGGGAAAACGGGAACATTCCCGAAAAGTCCCGAATCGGGAAAAGCGGGAAATTCGGGAAAAATTTTTTAAGGAGAAAGCGAATGACACAATCAGGTAAAAGTGTAGAAAAAACCCAGAAAGCAGATAGTGAAGATAATCACAAAAAATTATTTTTCCAAAAACTCACAAGCCTTAATGCGCTGGCTTGTCAATTTGCATCAAGCGACCTCATTGCGGGTGATAAGATGAGTCAAAGTGCTTTAAAAGCCCTATGCACAGATGGCGCGCTTCAAGAGATGATAGCAGCACAAATGCTATCAATTCATAATTTACAGCAGCTCTCTATGGTGATGGCAAATAAAACTATGGGCAGCGAGTTTAATCAGTACTTTGTTAACTCAGCGGTTAAGTTATCAAATGCGTTTACTCAGCAAGCATCACTGTTATCTAAGTTGCAAGGTTCTATTGGACAGCGCATTTTAGTCGAGCACGTAGAAATTCACGACGGCGGCCAAGCAGTGGTCGGCAATGTAAGCAAGACAGGGGGTAGTGGCTAAATGAAAAAATATAAAAACGAGCCAACGCCTGAGGACTTTAAAAATACGCAGGTTTGTCTAGCTAGAATAAGGAAAGGAAATGGTGCGCGGTGTATTTCGCTTGTTACTCCTGGTAAAAAGCGTTGCTTCAATCATGGTGGCGCTCCTCGTAGTGGCGGACAGTTCGGTAATCGAAATGCTGTAAAGCAGGGGTTTACCACGAGAGAGGTTAAGTGCTTTAGAAAGGCCGTAAGGTTAGTCTTGCGTGAAGCTGGCGAAATGATTTCCGATTATTCAGATTAAGAGGCTGCAAATAAAATTGTGTAACTGCAAAAAAACCTGAAATTCGCTGGAAAAATTTAAAATCTGCCGGGGGTATCAAGCGGGGTGCCCGGTCGATTTTTGATTCCGGTGGCTGATAACTCTCTCATCTTTTCCGCCAGCGATAGGGTATAGGGTTCTACTCTTGGACTTCTCTAAAGAAACGAATCAATATTGCTGCTATAAAAACAAATAGAGCTGCAGTTCCCAAGCATGACATAAAGTTATTTGAGTTATACAATCCCCACTCATTATGACCAAGACGGTAAGTTAATAATCCTGTTGCATAAGCTAAACTACGGTGTTTGTCAACACAGTTGTCGCCATAAAATTTAATGACATCCTTGAGAAAATAAATGTTTACCCACAATCGCAAGATTTTTTGTTGAATCCTGCTCATGTGGATAAACATTTATTTTAGTGCTCTGCGTAACAGTACCTTTATTTTGATGCTTGATTTTTCCTTTGTTTGGATTTAGCGCCACAAATTTTGGTAAACTCCAATTCCGACTATTCGCACTCCAACGCTCTGGATGTTGTCGTTTTGCT
>Ga0207121_1046_pt1 | contig 27746 bp, 24 predicted proteins | sample Alteio_BWMinHeat_41_FD_153513 | JGI IMG/M metagenome (GOLD analysis project Ga0207121, IMG submission 153513) | Enriched cells from forest soil in Barre Woods Harvard Forest LTER site, Petersham, Massachusetts, United States -... | ecosystem: Environmental > Terrestrial > Soil > Temperate forest >... | reverse complement strand
AAATCTTTCTCTTTCATGATCTGTTTTCAGTTTTTTAATAGCCCATTGATGGAACTCAGGAGGGATGCGGATATTATCCATAAGGGCAAGGATCTGTCTCTCTAGCTCTTCCTGGCGGAGAGGCTTTTGAGAACATTTTATTCTTTTCCTTTTGGTGCAACGATAATAAATATAGTGATGAACATTGCCGTTTTTTTGATGCTTCGTTTTTTCCTCAGCTGTTATTCCAGCTCCACATTCACCACAACGGATCAAACCGGTAAAGGCAAAGGTATGATCTTTAGCTTTTGGAAAACTTCTTTTCCCCATGATTTCCTGAGCGATGTCAAATTCCGCTTTAGATATCATCGGCTCATGCTTGCCTTGATAAAGTTCACCTTTGAAATAAAAATATCCATAATAGAAAGGATTTTGGAACAATTTATAGAAATTTGTCCTTGAGATGATATTTCCTTTATGTGTTCTTAATCCCATATTTTGGGCAACTTCATAAAGTCTTTGAATGGTATACTTTTTTTGAATCAACATTTTCCACAATTGCAGCATCAAAGGGAAGGTGGCTACATCTTTGTCAATCGTCGATGGTCTATTAGGTTGTACGTCTGGTTTGTTGTAGTACCCAAGTGGTGGCTTATGGGGCAGCCAACCATCCCGAGATCTTGCTTTCATTCCGCGTTTAGTATTTGAGCTTAAGTCCAGGATGAATTGGTTAGCCATACCAAACTCTACACTCATGAGCATAGTATTATCAGTAGGGAGGTAGATGCTGGAAAAAGTCCGTATTTGTTTAATTATGCCTTTTTGGAGAAGCCATTGTATATTGCCCCCATCTACCGGATTTCGAGCCAAGCGGTCTAACTTCCAGCATAGAATGCCATCAGCTTTTCCTTCTTTGATATCTTGTATCATTTGGTCAAAAACAGGCCGGCCAGGTGCCTTAGCGCTTTTTGCTTCAGGTAGAGTCGCTACAATATGAATATTGAGTTTTTTTGCCAGGGCGGTTAGCTCTCCTATTTGGGAGTCAATAGACGCAACTTGTCTGTCTTCGCTTTCTGAAGACTTTCGTGGGTATAGAAAATATCTGAGTTCTGCGGTCATGATTTTTTGATTCTTTTCAGGGTATTCAACCATTTGATAATCTCCTTATATATCACTATTTTAAAATTAAATCCACTCACAAATATGCCCCCCGACGACAACTTTGTTAATCATATGTAGAGATCGTTTCATTAGATCTTTTTGAACTTATATACCTTAACTTATGGCAATGCCTGCAACCGAACGTTTTACCCTTGATGTCGGGCAAATATAATATTCCGACTCTTTTATTGCATGTTTTCCCATTGGTTATCTGTGGGCAAAGGAACCACCATCGTCGCCCGCCAAATTGACAGGGAGTGCTGACAAGGCTGACCATGCAAAAAAGCCGGATGCTTGCTACTGGCTCCTCGTTGACTTTTACGTCTTGAAAATAAATACTTTCATTCTCTTTTTCCATTACCACTCCAAAAGGAACAGTACTCTTAACCTTTTGACCATTTATGATCCGGGTACTCTCAAAGTTGGCGTAGTGAGAATTTTCCTCGAAACAATGATGTTTATTCAAAAATTCTGTTGAGATGGACAAGGTTTCCTTTGTTGAATACCTCATAGACCCGGCGCCTCCTTTGAAAGTTAGTAAAATTATTAGAGAATCTATAATGATTCAATTGCAGCGCAATAGTGACGCAATTGATGCTTAATAAGGAAGAAATAAGATAATTTTGCGGTCATTTTTATTCATAACCCAATGATTTACTTTGTGTTGTGAAATATTTGCTATTGATTCCATTTTAAAAAGTCATTTTTCTGTCCCTTCCAGCCATATTGAATTAGGTAATTATCCCTTGCGCGACAGCAAGTATTATTTTAAATCCTTCCTTGTTCCAAGGCTGGGGTGTTAATAATTTTCATAAAACATAGCCAAATGGTTCTGTTGTTTATCATCGTTCTCTGCCCAAACAATGGCTTCTGTTCAATTAACTTCAGAACATCAGCTACCTTAATATCCACATCACTCCATTTGAATATCAAAACACCATCCTTATCAAGCACTCGCCAACATTCTTTAAAACCATCTCTAATTACATTTTGCCAGTCATCTCCTAAGACCCCATATTTCTTGGCCATCCAGCTGTTTTCTCCTAGGCTATTTAGATGGGGTGGATCAAATACTACTAACTTAAACCTATTATCAGGAAATGTTAACTTAGTAAAGTCCATTAGCATATCCGGAGATATGCTTAATGTTCTTCCATCGCATAGAATATGCTCTTCTTTCCTGATATCCCCAAATAAAACATTCGGGTTATTCTTATCAAACCAAAACATTTTTCCACCACAGCAGGGGTCTAATATTTTTATATTATTTTTTACATTCATATAATTTCATTCCTTATTAGTGGTTGAGACGAATTTATCTTAAGACGATAAAAGGCCGCTTTTCCTCCAGGGCCGCTTTCTGGCTTACGGTTCTCCCGATCAACTTTACCTTCTGCCTCCAGAGACTTCAGGGTCGCATCTAATACCTTTTCTGATAAATCTGTGTCTTTGGCTTGTTCAACCAAGACTTTTCTGGCTAGCCATTCATCTGCATTAAGAACAGACATAATAAACTCTCTGGCAGCTTCTTGACGGGCTTGCTGTTTTAATACTTCAGCTTCTCCGGTATAAGCTACTACGGTTGTTTCTGGTGTCGGATCTGTAATGCTGATGGTAAATGCTGAAACAGCTTCATCGTATCGGGATTTAGAGTGCTCAACTATGAGAGTATTTTCCTTCCTATGCAGGGAGAGAAGGGTGTCAACAAAAGCGACTTTCTCACTGCTTCCACGGAGCAACAAATCAAGACTGGTTCCGAAGCCATTAGGTTTCCGTTGATGATCCGCAAAAAGGAAGCTACAGCTAAACTCACGCACTAAATCTTTGACTACGGCAAATACTCTAGCCATTTCAGTTGCAGAGTTCTCTTCAGCCCGGTGTACTCGGATTAAGGAATCGACGATAACTAATCCAGGTCGGAGAGTGCTTATAAGGTTCCTTATACGTTCCACAGAGCCTGAATCTGTTAGGCATATTCCCTGTCCAACGCAAAAATGTAAATCGAGTTCGGTTTCCTGTAATTCTTTGGCTCTTAAAAGTTTTTTTAGGCGTTTGCGTAGCAAAGCAGATGAGGATTCCTCATCCAGGTATAGAACGCGGCATTGAGTTGTAGCAAAGTATCCCAGCCATTTTCCACCTATTGAACACTCAATAGCACCATCAAGAGTCATCCAGGATTTGCCGTATCCAGCAGGTCCTGCCAAAATACCCACACCTTCTTCTGGCAGCATGCGATCTATACGCCATATTAGATTATGCTCTTCACTACCAAGGAATTGTGACAACAGCACTGCCTTCAATGGTTCTGTTTCCTTTTTTCCACTATTATAGGGAGACGATGGAAACGATTTATTAGGTGGATAGCGCTGGGTAATACCTTCAATTTCTCTGCGCAATTCGTCTATGGGGAATTTGCAGCGTTCTGCATGTGGTGTGAGTAAGCATAAAATATCATCTGGTGGCCAACCATCATTATGCAAGCGGCCAGTGATTTTAGCAAAAGTACCATTACGATTACCATCATGGAGATCTGCTAAAGACTGGGAGATCCAGCCAGGGGGATTAGAGCTTTTAGTTGAGGTTGACAGATCAGGAAGAAATGGACCAAAATCTGACAAATTATATTGAAGACTTTCGTCTATGTGAAGTATATCGACAAGCACGGGGTTAGAAGAGTCTTTTAGATTATACGTACCAGGAAGCCTGAGAACCCTTGCAATTTCAGCAGCATGAAGATCAGCTCCTAAAGCAATGGTCAGTCTTTTTAAGTAGGTTTCAACCCTTATCACATCATCTGGATTATTTATCATCGCAGCTTCTTTTAGACACCAATAAGGCTGGTACCCGTGACCGCTACAAACAATAGCGGTGGGTGGGAGAGGAAATTCCATTAGACGTTGAAGGGCTTCTACTTTACCTCCGGAGTAATCTTTCCAGTCAATATCTGCCCATAAATGTTCAACATGCTTTACAGCGCCTTTGGTGCCTTCGCGTCTACTACGCAAGCAAACACCGATATAGATGTTGTAGCCTTTCTGGGACTCAATGTCTTGAGGCATTTCCTTAACTAGAGCTTCGATGTTTGGATAAAACTCTGACACAATATTATCTGGTGGTTGTATGCACCTCAATTCGATGAATGAATCTGTTAGCTGAGGGAACAAAACTTCAAGAAATTTTTCGATCTGCATTGTTTCCATTTAATCTCCTAGACTTTTAGGTTTAAAGGTCATTTTGATGGCTACTTTATATAACTGGAAGTGGGCTATGAAAGACTATGGAGGATCTAGACCAGTTTTGAGTGCGTTTTCGACACGTGCATCTTTGAGGACGGTCTTATAGAAATTGATCAGAATAGTCGCTTGTTTCTCTGCGTCTTCAATTGACAGCTTCTCTCCGTATATTTTGAGATAAATATCCTGAAATTCTTCGATATCTTCTTTAGAAAACGAAGAATTTGATATTTTGTGCTTTGTCTCACTCATAATGCTTGAGATTAGCACAATAAGCGAAAGCTATCCGTGTAGGGGGGATAAAAAGGTATAAAAAGGGAACTTAGGGTGGATTAGATTATAAAACGGACTATTTTGAGCAGATCCTTAAAGAGGGAATGGCTAACAGATTAAAATCAACTTTTTTGATGGGATTTCTAAATATAATTGCGTCATTTGAAACAACGAAGAAGGCTCTTCTCAAATCTCCCGTGAATCCAAGGTTTTCAGTTATTTTATGGAAATCTTTGCCAATTTTCTTCCCTATGGTGCTTTCGATCTCTTTTTTAGTGACTTTTTTATTTGGGTTCTTGATTAAATAACTAAATACGTCGGTATTTTCGCTGTTAAGATTGGGTTTTGATAGCACTACGAGATTATTAAGGACTACTTCGTAATTCATAGTAAAGCTGATCTCGTATAAAATATCACTTTCTTTCAATTCATCTTTGGGAGCTAATGATTTCTTTTCTTTATCATAGCGTTCTTCAATAAGCCTATCCATTTCTTTATACCATGGATGATCTTTATAAGAAGGAGAAATCCAGCTTAATGCGCTTTTTATCTGTTCTTCTGTGTAGCTATTTATACAGCTTTTATCGCCATACCGAAGAGAGTATAGGAATTCACTTGCTATATCCAAAGCCTCATCTTTGGTCTTAGGGAGAGAGTTCTTGGAATTTAGCTTATCTTTATCCATGAGAAATTATTAAGTCCGTTTTAGGTGTGCGGATCTTATTTTAGCAACTTGGAAGGGGTAGTTTTTAGGGCTCTTGCAATCTTTTCAATGCTAAGTAGTGTTACATTCCTTTGCCCTCGTTCAATTAAACCAATAAAGTTTCTGTGCAGATCTGCCAGTTCGGCGATTTTTTCTTGAGACATTCCAGACTTATCTCTTACCTGACGCACCCTTTTTCCAAATTTTATCAGTATTTCGTTGCCCATAAAGCCTCCGTAGTTATGGATTAGCAGTCAGTATATCGTGTTGACAAGGCGCCTTCTACACACTACAATGTTGCACACTAATAGTGTTCATTTAGTATTAAAAATAGGGGCGTAATATGGTCAAACCTTTATTTAAGCCTGCCAGTCCAGGGAATTTAATAAATAGATTTTTGCAGAGGACAGATATTACAAAGAATGCCGATGGGAGTTACGACGTAGATGGTGATTTAAATACATCCGGGATAGTACATAGGGAAAAGCTGCTTTTCAGATTAAATAAGATAAAAGGAAATTTTTACTGTTATGGAGCCCTCAATACTTTAGAGGGATTTCCTAGAGAGGTGCATGGGAAACTGGTTTTTGTGGATGACGAGAAGAGGTTTAAGAAAGGGGACATCAGAAAAATTTGTAATATCAAAGGTAAGTTAATTTGGCATTAACCTTTAGCTGAGAGGAGGAATTACTAATGAAAAAGTCATTAGTTTTAAAATTTTTGTTGTTAGTTGGGGCAGTTTGTCTTACGTGTCAGAATGCCCGGGCAGGTCTTTTTGATAGTCTTTCTTCTCAAATATCACAAGTCGTAAAGAATGCTTCTAACGATCAACAGCAGAATTCTCAGACAGCGCAAGAATCAGCCCCGGAGCAAGCAGCAGTTCAGCAAGAATCACCAGCTCAGCCACAACAACAGGCACAGCAGCAAGCGTCTCAGCAGCCTCAAGACCAAGCGCCTCAACCTACAAACCCCAGCAGAGCGCCTTTTAAATGCAAATTTAGTGATTTCAATTGGGGGGATACTGTAATGGCTACAAAAGTCAAATTGCTGTCACGAGGGAAACAGATTAAAGAGGCTGGATCAATAACCATGGTAAATGTGGGAGAAATAAAAGGGCAGTTTTTAACGTACGATGATGTGCTATTTGAGATGCCTTGCACAGTTACATTAGGATTCAGCTTGAAAACGGGCAAACTTGGTTTGGTAGACATTGACCTGCCGCCCAATTCAGCGCTCGACACTTTGTCAGACGCATTAACAAAGAAATATGGGACACCTGATCAGCAAGGTCAAGGTGGAAGTATGTGGGGAGGGACAGAAAATAATGAAGATACCTTGTCTCTGACCGTAAATTACGTATCAAGTGGCAATGAGTTTTTATTGGAATATCTTAGTGGAGAATTTCTCCCTTTATTGAAAGGTGAGTCTGAAGAGAAGACCAACTCACTGGTAAATCAAGATGCAGCGAAGTTATAAGGAAGATGTCATGATAGCCGATGCCCAGTTCCATGCGCTTTGGCGACAAGGTAAGCACAGACAGGCGATAGGTGCATATCGTAAGGTTGGCAGATTATTCTGGTTGGCTGATCAGGTTGGCCGCTATTATGAACGCAGAGGGCTCATAAAGAAGGCGGTGGCTGAATATGAGTATCAAATGGATATATATTCCAAGATGGGTAAAAATGGCATCTTGCCGTTACCTCGAGGCCCCCGAGAGCTTTTTTTTCTTGGTAAATATTTTTCCTGTCGGAACAGTGGTAAAGCAAAAGCAAAACGATATCTGCTACTCTATCTAGATGCTGAAAGACAATGGAAGGGCGACCCAGCATTTTATCTGCGGCACAAAAATTCCACAAAAAATATTCTAAACAGACTGGAGATGAAAAATGATAAAGAAAATTGCTCTCTATAGTCGCGCATCAACAAAAGATCAGACCCTATCTCAACAGCTTCAAGTGTTGCGGGAATACTGTTCTAAGGTGGGTTATGAAATAGCTGAAGAGTATTTAGATGAAGGGATAAGTGCGTTTAAAAAGAATAGACCTGCGTATCTTAAAATCATGGATGATGCCAGGGTCCGTAAATTTGATCTTATTTTGGTTTGGAAGCTCGATAGATGGGGGCGTTCATTGAGAGAAGTTGTTAACTCCATGTATTTACTAAAGGGCTATGGGATTGGATTTATGAGCTACCAAGAAAAGGAATTTGACACCACAACGAGTGTGGGAGAACTTATGTTTAATATCGTTGCTTGCTTTGCCAATTTTGAGCGCTCGTTGATCTCTGAAAGGACCAGGCTAAAACTTGGATATTTGAAATCTTTAGGGGTTAAATTAGGCAGACCACAAAAGGCTAATTTTACAAAGATTTCTGAATTAAGATCCCGGGGCCTATCGCTTAGTGAAATCTCCAGAGAAACGGGAATTCATCGAACCACGGTGTCCAAGTCATTAAAGAGGTTGTCGCTATTGAACAAACCCCCTAATATAGATTTGCACTCTGTTCCAGAGTTGGTTGCTAGCTGATTACTAGGTTCACGAATGGCAATATATAAAACCTTTTTGTTATTTTTGATATTTATCATTGCCCCTTCTTATGCGTTGGCAGCCAGGTATAAAACGGTACATATGGAGAGGAAGGGAGCTTCCTATGACGTGACCGTTGCTTACCCTCAGTTTCCATCGGGTTCTCAAGGCAGCAAAGCCAATTTAGCCATTAAGCTGTTTGCCCATTCATTGTTTGAAAGTGATCTGAGAAGGTTCAAAGCTACCAGGTGGACCAAAGAGGAGATCAAGGACTCAGTCAACCCGGATGCTCTGGATATTTCAGTTGATAAAGTGATTGTACATGAAGACAGAATAAGCATTTATTTTGTGAAAGTGATATGGCAAATGTTTGCTGCTCATCCAGTTCACACAGAATATCATTTCAATTATAGCTTTGATGCGGATACGCGTGTTATCCGACGCTGATAGAACAAAAATTTTTGAAAAATAGTTTAGATTCTTTTAGTCGGGGGCATAGGAGGATGTTACAATATGTAACAAATCGTATAACCATGGATTAAAAACTAATGACCCCCAAAAATATCCTCACTGTAGAGGAAGCGGCGGAGTATTTTAAGATCCATCCATATACAGTAAGACGATTAGCCCGGATAGGTAAACTTCCGGGCTTTAAAATTGGTGGACAATGGAGATTTAAGAAAAATAGTATCGAAAATCCAAAAAGGAGAAAGTAGTCAATGGCATCCAAAAAATCATTAAGCAGATTGGCATAGGGAGAAATGATGGAAAACATTGAGCATATCGAAGCCCGCCTTTGGGAAGCAGCTGATCAACTCCGCGCCAATTCTAAACTCACCTCAACGGAATACAGTGTTCCAGTCCTTGGCCTTATTTTTCTTAGATACGCATATAATCGTTTCCTCGCTGTGAAAGATGAAATAGAAGCTACTTTGCCGACTCGTAATGGAGTCAAGAGGAAACTGTCCAAAGAGGACTTTGTCCGAAAAGGTGCAATGTTTCTCAGGGAGAAGTCTCATTACGACATGCTTTTGAATCTCCCGGAGGACAAAGATAAAGCCAAGGCAATTATAGCTGCAATGGAGGCTATTGAGGAGGACTATCCAACACTGGCCGGTGTTTTGCCTAAGGAATATCAAATCTTTGATAACGAGACACTTAGCCGTCTTTTAAAGAATTTCAATGGAGCTCTTACATCAGTAAAAGGTGATGTTTTTGGTCGGATTTATGAATATTTCCTGATGAAATTTGCTATGCAGGGTGCGCAGGACTCGGGAGAGTTCTTTACACCTGTTTCTCTCGTACAGACTATAGTCAATATTATAGAACCTGACCACGGTACCGTCTTTGACCCAGCATGTGGCTCCGGCGGCATGTTTGTCCAGACAAGCCATTTTCTTGAAGGCAAGGGTAAAGACCCACACGCATTGGTTACCTTTCGTGGTCAAGAGAAGACAGCTCTGACCATTCGTTTAGCCAGAATGAATTTGGCTGTCCACGGTTTGGAAGGAAAAATTGAGGAGGGTAACACCTTTTATGATGATCGTCATAACATGCTTGGTAAAGCTGATTTTGTTATGGCTAACCCACCGTTTAATGTGGACGAAGTGGATGCAGACAAGATAAAGGGAGATCCTCGCTTGCCTTTCGGGCTTCCGGGGGTAAACCAGAAAAATGCTGTCAGCAATGGCAATTACCTTTGGATTTCCTACTTCTACAGTTACCTGAATGAGAAAGGACGTGCTGGATTTGTCATGTCTTCCCAAGCGTCAAGTGCTGGGAACAAAGAAGCGGAGGTCCGCCGTAAGCTCGTTGAAACCGGACATGTGGATGTGATGGTATCTATTAGGTCGAATTTCTTTTATACCCGTACAGTTCCCTGTGAACTCTGGCATTTAGATAAAGGTAAACCAGAAAACCGCCGTAATAAAGTTCTCATGCTGGATGCCCGTAATATCTATTGTAAAGTTACCCGGAAGATTTATGACTTTAGCCCAGAACAGCTCAAGAACCTTACAGCCATTGCCTGGCTCTACCGCGGGCAGACAGAGCGTTTTATCGGACTTATGCAGGAATATTTGGAACGTACCATAGTCGAAGCTAACGCTATGAAAGAAAAGTCAGCAGTCTTTTGGAAGTCCTATGAGGCATATGCGGGAGCTGCCGTCACGTTTTTAAAGACAGTACCTAAGGACTCAGCATTATTTGACGCTGTTAAAGAACGAGATGAGGCAGCCAAGGAAAGTTTTGCCTTGTTGGACAAATGGACAGCGAGGATCGCCAAGGACTGGAAGAAACCCTGTGAGGCGAAATTGGCACAGCAGAAAAAATATATCCAGGAACTGGATGACTTGGCGAACGCATGCAGGGACCTGGTCAAAGGCATAGACCTGGTCGGCAAGCTGGGTGTGCGTGTAATGGATATAGGAGGGAAGGAGGCTGGTGGACGCTCCCACGCTTCCTGGGACAGTCGTGCCATTGCCAAATTAGAAAAAGAGCTGGATGCATCTCGCAAAGAGCTCGTGGAGCAGCTTAAGGCTGTTATTTATTTCCAAAGACAGGCTCATTGGTTAATTTCGCGGTTCCCGGAAGCAAAGTTTACGGCTGTCCCCGGACTATGCAAGGTGGTAAGTATTGCAGATATTAAAGCTGCTGACTGGAGCTTGACACCTGGTCGTTATGTTGGCGTTGCCCCTCAAGAGGTAGATGAGGATTTTGACTTCGAGCAGTCTTTACGGGATATTAACGTTGAGCTGGCGGACTTGAATCAAGAGGCTGCGGTCTTGGCAGAGAAGATTCAGAAAAAATTTGAAGAACTGAACGTTAGGTAAAATGGTCAAATTAAAGACATATTGTTCAAAGATTGGAAGTGGTATTACGCCAAAGGGTGGTGATAGAGTGTATGGAGATTCTGGTACTACTCTAATTAGAAGTCAAAATGTTTACAATGGGACTTTCTCTAAAGATGGGCTTGTTTTTGTTGATGATGAGATTGCAGAAAAGATGAAAGGTGTAGAAGTTCTGCCTGATGATATTTTGTTAAACATTACAGGAGATTCCGTTGCCCGTTGCTGTAAAGTTTTTGATTTTATTTTGCCTGCTAGGGTAAACCAGCATGTTTCGATTATTCGAGTTAATAAAGATAATTTAAATCCACTGTTTCTTATGTATTACCTAATTTCCCCTCATATGCAAACAACAATGTTATCGTTGGCTGGTTCAGGTGGAACTCGCAAGGCATTGACAAAAGCAATGATTGAAGAGTTTGAAATTCCTGATATTGAAAAGACAGCACAAGATGAAATATCTAAGATTCTGACTGGTTATGATGATTTAATTGAAAATAATCTTTGCCGCATAGGATTGTTGGAAGAATCCGCACGGTTGCTATACAAAGAGTGGTTTATCCATCTCCGCTTTCCAGGACACGAGCACGTCCGTGTTGTCAACGGCGTGCCGGCGGGATGGGAGAGAATTCCTTTAGGAGATAAGGTTGTCTTGAAATATGGTAAGGCATTAAAAGCCGAAGAGCGTGTGGATGGGACTATCCCCGTTTATGGTTCGAGTGGAATTGTAGGAACAAACGATAAAGCTCTTGTAAAGGGACCAGGAATTGTTCTTGGCAGAAAAGGGAATGTAGGTAGTGTTTTCTGGTCTACAAAAGACTTTTGGGCGATAGATACGGTTTATTACATTGATTCGATGAGTAGTAGTTGGTATCTCTTTTATGCATTAAAGAATATGCACTTTATCAATACTGATGTCGCTGTGCCGGGACTTAACCGTGATTTGGCTTATAGTCGACCGTTATTGTTGCCATCTGAAAGAGTACTATATCAGTTTCTTGAAGTAGTTACTCCGATGAGAAGCCAAATAGAAAAACTTGATGAAATAAACACGAAACTCCGGGAAGCTCGTGACATCTTGTTGCCACGTCTTATGAGCGGAGAGATTAAGGTATGAGCCACGAAATGTCAGAAGACAGGCTGGTACAGGAAAGCACTGCTCATTTTTTCCAGGATGAGCTGGGATGGCTCTCTGTGTATGCCTACAATGAAGAAGTTTTTGGTCCCCTGGGCACGTTAGGCAGGACTTCGGACAGGGACCTTTATCTTGTTCGGTATCTCAGGGAAGCCCTGAAGAAATTTAACCCAGACCTACCGGTAGTGGCTTATGACACCGCCATTAAACACATTACGGAAGTTAATGTTGCCAAGTCTCTGGTCAGCTCTAACAAAGAAAAGTATGCTTTGTTTAAGTCAGGCATCCTTGTTGAATATCGCAATGATCGCGGTGAACTGGAAAAACAGCGCCTGAAGGTCTTTGACTTTGAAATTCCGGCTAACAACCATTTTCTTATTGTCCGGGAGCTATGGGTCAACCAGGTACCTTACCGCCGCCGACCGGACATAGTTGGTTTTGTTAATGGTATTCCGCTTCTGTTTATTGAGCTGAAGAATATACACAAAGATATCCGCCGAGGCTATGATGAAAACCTCCGGGACTACTTTGATACTATCCCACATTTATTTGACTCCAATGCTTTTATTCTGCTTAGTAATGGTGATGGAGCTTTGGCTGGGACGGTCACTAGCAAATTTGAGCACTTCCATCAGTGGAAGCGACTTCAAGAAGAAGAAAAGGGTGTAGTTGGTCTAGAGACACTTCTGCGGGGGATGTGCACTAAAGAGCATCTCATGGACATTTTCGAGAATTATATCCTTTTTGACGAAAGCTACGGTAAGACAGCAAAGATACTTGCCCATAACCACCAATATCTGGGAGTCAACCGTGCTGTTGAGGCTGTGCGTACTAGGGGAACAAAAAGTGGTAAATTGGGTGTATTTTGGCATACCCAGGGCTCGGGCAAATCCTACTCCATGATATTTTTTTCGGAGAAGGTAAGGCGCAAGTTGCCGGGGAATTTTACTTTTCTGGTGGTCACTGACAGAGATGATCTGGATACTCAAATTTACAAGACTTACGCCGGCTGTGGCATTGTAGACAATGATCGCGACAAATGCCGGGCGTCTTCTGGAGAAAATTTGGCTGAAGTCTTGTCTCAGGATAAGCCCTATGTGTTTACCATGATACATAAATTTAACCAGGACGGTGCCTATACTCAACGAAATGACATTATTGTCATGAGTGACGAAGCCCATAGGACCCAGTATGGACGTCTGGCGCTCAATATGCGTAATGGCTTGCCCAATGCTCAGTACATTGGATTCACAGGAACGCCTTTGTTCAAAGAAGATGAGTTGACCAAGCGCATTTTTGGCGGATATGTGTCGAAGTATGACTTCCAGCGTGCCGTTGACGATAATGCCACAGTTCCGTTGTATTATGACAACCGCGGCGAGAAGCTGGGCATTATGACCACAGAGATAAACGAAAGGATAGCAAAAAAGATAGAGGAGCTCGACCTTGATGAAGACCAGAAGGCACGGCTTGAAGATGACCTGGGGCGCGACTATCACATATTGACCGCTGCCAAAAGACTGGATGCTATTGCCAGAGACTTTGTAGAACATTATTCTACAAGCTGGGAATGTGGTAAGGCTATGTATGTGGCTATTGACAAGGTAACAGCAGTCAGAATGTATAACCTTGTCCAAAAATATTGGAAGAAACGAATTACTGAGCTTGAAACTAAGGCGGCAAGGGCAATGGACGATCAGGAAGAAGCAAAAATACGCAAGCAGATTGGCTGGATGAAAGAAACGATAATGGCGGTTGTTGTCAGCGAGGAGCAAGGGGAGGTAGAGCGCTTCAGAAACTGGGGACTGGACATAGTGCCCCATAGGACACGTATAAAAGTCGGCTTTGAAACAGCGGACGGAAAAAACCTGGATATAGAAACGGCGTTCAAGAACGCCGATCATCCTTTCCGGGTAGTTTTTGTCTGTGCCATGTGGATGACAGGTTTTGACGTGCCCAGTCTTTCTAATATGTATCTGGATAAACCACTAAAAGCTCACACCCTAATGCAGACTGTAGCTCGTGCCAACCGTGTCTGTGAGGGCAAAAACAATGGTCTAGTTGTGGACTATTGCGGCATATTGAAGAATTTAAGGAAGGCTTTGGCTACCTATGCCACAGGTGATACTGATAAAGGTGAAGGAAAGGTTGACGAAAGTGAATGCCCTATAAAGTCTGAGGAAGAATTACTGGAAGACCTCAAGGAGGTTCTTGACCTTACCATTGACTATTTGAAGAAACAAAGTTTTGAATTAAATGACCTCATAGAAGCGGAAGGTTTTGACCGTAATGCAGCCATTATCCGTGCCAAGGAAGCGATTAACCAGAATGAGGAAATTCGTAAACGCTATGAAATCTTGGCACGGGAGGTATTTAGGAAATTTAAGGTGTGTCTAACAATTAAAGGTATTATGAAATACCGTCATGAGCATGATGCCATTGAAATTATTTATAAGAAGCTACAAGGTGATAAGCTCAAGGCAGATATATCAAGCGTTATAAAAGAACTCCATGAAATTGTGGATCAATCCATTGCCCCAGTCTTGCATACTATCCCGGCGGATAGCGGCAGGAAGTTTGATATTAGCAAAATAGACTTTGAAAAGCTAAAGAAGGAATTTGCTAGGGTGCCGCAGAAAAATACTGTGGTGATGGCTCTAGTTGAGCAGGTTGAGCAGCGGCTAAACCGTATGATAAGGCAGAATCCATTGAGGCGCAATTATCAACAGGAGTACCAAAGGATAATTGAGGAATATAACGAAGAGAAAGACCGCATTACAATAGAGGAAACCTTTGCCCAGCTTATCAAGTTTGTGTCTGAGCTCGATGAGGAACAACAGCGGGCTGTCCGGGAGGGGCTTGATGATGAATCCCTGGCTTTATATGACATATTGGTCCAGAAGAAAGAAAACTTGTCTACTGCTGAAAAAAACCGTATCAAAAAGATTGCCAGTGAGCTTTTGCAGCGGCTTAAACAGGAGAAGCTCAATGCCATGTACAGGTGGTATGAGCGTGAGAATTCCAAGGCTGAGGTGAAGTCCTTTATCCATGACTTTCTCTGGGATGAACAGGCAGGGTTACCGGTGAGTAACTATTCTACCGATGAGGTGGAAGAAAAGACTGAGCAGGTATTTGACCATGTGGTACATCAGTATTCAGGGGGTGAATATGAGTAATAAGTCAATGTGGATGGTCAGGGCTGGTGAAAAGGCATACCTCGTTGATGACTTTAAGAACAAGAAAATTATTGCCATTGGTTGGAATGACATGGGCGATTTATCAGGTATCAATTCGCCCGACCGGATCAAAGAGCTTTACCGAAAGCAATATCCAGAAGAGAAGGATGGGAAAGTTAATATTTCATCTGGGCAAATCAGTCGCTTCAGGTTCGAATTCAACAAAGGAGACTATGCTATAACCTATAGCCCGGATAATCGTAGTTATTTAGTTGGTGAAATTACCAGTGACTATGAGTACAACATAAAATTGTCTGAATACCATCATGTTCACCAGGTTAAATGGTTGGGAGAGGTGTCACGGGATAAATTATCTACGACAACCAAGAATACGCTTGGCGCGATTTCAACAATTTTTAAATTAGGTGATGAGGCTAAAATTGAAATGCTCCAAGTATTAGAAGGGAAAGCGGTACAAGCGCCTCAAGACAATGATAAGGTTGAACTGGCGATTATCAAAGACGATGTGGTAAGTAAGGCACAGGAATTTATAAAGGATAAAGTCATGTCCCTGGATTGGGAAGAGATGCAGGAACTGATTGCTGGTCTTTTGCGAGGTATGGGCTATAAGACAATCGTATCGCCCAAAGGCTCTGACCGTGGACGCGACATTCAGGCATCACCCGATGGGCTTGGTCTTGAGGACCCTCGGATTATTGTAGAGGTTAAACATAGGTCAGGTCAGATGGGGTCTAAAGAAGTTCGTAGTTTCATTACCGGGGTAGGACATGGAAGCAAAGGATTGTATGTTTCAACAGGTGGGTTTTCTAAGGAGGCAAAATATGAGGCAGATCGCTCGACAACACCGATGACTCTCATTGATATTGATATGCTTGTTGGTCTCCTTGTTCAATACTATGATAACCTCGATGCAGATACACGTGCTTTGGTTCCGTTGATAAAGATTTACTGGCCGGCGTAGAATGTTTGGGGAATGTCATTGTGAATTTATATGGCTTCAGATTACTCAAAAATAAAGACTGAGAACGAAAAAAGATATGGCACCGACATCGGACGCATTGGTCCAATGTTATTGGCGGACCGTTATGACAACCGCACACATTTCATTTATGAATTGCTCCAGAATGCCGAAGACGCTTTGGGACGTCGGGATAAATGGGAAGCATCTCGGGAAATTTCGTTTGAACTATCAAAAACAGAACTTCGAATATCTCATTTTGGAATGCCATTCACTGAAACAGATATCCGTGGTATTTGTGGAATAGCACAGACCACCAAGGATTTAACTTCAATTGGCCGTTTTGGAATTGGATTTAAGTCAGTTTATGCTTTTACAGATTGTCCTGAGATATACTCCGGAAATGAAAATCTTGCTATTGAATCATTTGTATGGCCGAAAGAAATTCCTTCGATAAATATCAAACCACAAGAAACAGTCTTTTTGTTACCATTACGCCCGGGCGACGTCACCGCTTTTGAAGAAATAGGAACGGGTTTACGGGAATTGGGACCTCGAACATTACTATTTTTACGGCATATTGAAGAAATTACTTGGTCTATTTCGGCAGGAATTAAAGGTCTTTTTCTTAGAGGTAAACCTGAATTATTTGGTTCAAAAAGCCGTAAGATTGTCGTTTTAGGACAGGATCACGCAAAAAATATAGATATTGAAGAGACTTGGTTAATATTTTCTCGTGAAATACAGACACCCGATGGTAAACAGGCAGGATATGTAGAAATTGCTTTTCAGCTGGACAAGCAACCAGAAAGTTCAATAAAGATCAAAGGGATTGAGGATTCTAGGCTCGTAGTTTTTTTTCCAACCATTGTTCCTACAAATCTCGGCTTTCTTGTACAAGGACCATATCGTACAACACCAAGCAGAGACAATGTTCCTAAAAATGATCCATGGAATCAGTACCTTATTAGAGAAACGGCAGTTCTTTTAACTGAGGCTTTAAGCGAGTTAAGAGAGAGGGATTTACTTAATGTTAATGCTCTTCAGAGCTTACCATTAGACCGGCTAAAGTTTGCCGGAGAAAATATGTTTTTGCCTTTATTTGAAGCAGTAAGTAATGCCTTTCGTTCGAGGGAACTTTTACCCACTTTTGGTGGGGGGTATGCTTTTGCAAGAAATGCAAGATTAGCCCGCACAAAAGAACTCAGAGAATTGTTTAGTCCAAACCAACTTTCTAGCCTTTTAGAAATAGGACGAGATATATTTTGGTTAAATGAAGATATAACACAGGATCGTACGCCTTTATTAAGACAATATTTGATGCAAGAGTTAAATATAGTCGAAATTACGCCGGAGATGATTTTACCAAAATTAACTGAGAAATTCTTGGAAAGTCAGACCGATAGTTGGGTAGTTCGTCTTTACGAATTTCTAAACGGTCAACCTGCGTTAATAAAGCAGAATCGGTTAAATGATATTCCTCTTATCCGACTTGAAAATGGTAAGCATGTAACTACACATATGAATGGGCACCTCCAGGTATTTCTTCCTGGCCCCGTCTCTACGGATTTCCCAACAGTTAAAAATGCTGTTTGTAGTACAGATGGAGCAAAGGCATTATTGCTCACCTTGGGGTTAACTGAACCAGACCCAGTGGATGATGTCATCCGAAACGTGCTGCCAGCATACAATAAACAGGTAGAAATACAGCCTAACTATGTCAAAGATCTTCAAAGAATTTTGAATGCTTTTAGAACGGATTCAAAGAGTAGAAGGGAGAAACTAATAACAGCTTTACGTTCTGCTTATTTGATTCCAGTTCTGGATGCTGGTTCCGGGAAAACAAATTTTGCTCAACCAGGAAAAGTATATTTAGCTACACAAAAGTTCAAAGACCTTTTTCAGGGTGTATCCGGTGTGTTGTTGGCAGATGATAGATATGAATGTATTCATGGAGAGGAAGTTCGTGAACTCTTTGAGTCTTGCGGCGCAACCAGATATTTGGAAACCGTCGCAGTGCAATGTGCTCTTGATTTTAAGCAAAAAGCTGAACTAAGAAAGAGGGCTGGATGCGAGAACTGTACATATGATTTAGAGATTACAGATTACACTATTCGGGGTCTAAAAGATCTTTTAAATTCGTTGGTATCCATAGAACCTGATGAGAAGGTGCCCAAAAAGGTAGAACTACTGTGGGATGCTCTCTGTGACCTTCAAGACCGCAAAGGGGCAAAAACATTCTTAGGGACTTACAAGTGGCACTATATTACACAGAGAAATTGTGAATTTGACGCTGATTTTATCAGATATTTAAATGACAATGCTTGGGTACCTGACCAGCATGGAAATTTTCAAGCCCCTAGTAGTATTCTTTTTGAGAATACAGGTTGGAAAGAAAATTCATTCTTGGTTTCTAAAATTAGGTTTAAACCACCTATTATTGAGGAGCTTGCACGAGAGGCTGGAATTGATCCAGGAGTCATCGAATTACTCAAAAAATTAGGGCTGACAAATACAGAAGATTTAAAAAATAGACTTGGCCTTCATGTCCAAGTCCAGGGATCGGATAATACCGCGGATAGTTCCGTAAAAAAGGTTGGTGATGATAAACCACTTCATTCACCAGTTCATAAGCCAGTGGGAACCTCACCAAATTTTGAGAATAACACTCCTGGTAACGTTGGTGGAAATAAAGCAATTGGATCAACTTCATCTGATAATGGCCAATCACCTGGCAGTCAAGGTGTACGTAACTTTATTTCATATATTGCAGTTGATTCTGAAGAGGAGACCGATCCAGACGGGCTTAGTAAACAACAGCGAATGGCGTTAGAGGAAGCAGCGATTTCCTTGATATTGTCGGTTGAGCCAAAATTGCAACGAACGCCTCCCAATAATCCTGGGTTCGATCTTTTTATTCCTGGCCCGTATAAACAGCCGATGAAGTGGATTGAAGTAAAGGCAATAACTGGGACATTATATAATAGACCTGTTGGGCTTTCACACACTCAATTTAAGTTTGCTTTGAAATGTGGGGAAGACTATTGGCTTTATATTGTAGAAAATGCTGGTACTCCAAAGGCTAAGATTTTACGGATTCAAGATCCTGCTGGGAAAGCCAAGACTTTTACTTTTGACCGTGGATGGCTGAATGTGTCAGACGCAGAGAGCGGCACTGTGAAATAACGTCCATTTTTGCAACAGGTCAAAATAAGTGTTTTTCATGTGAAGATTTTCATACCCATTTTTCAACACCGGTGGTAATATAAAAAAAGGTTGATTTAAGTCCTGAGTCGAAGGGGGAACCTGGACCCTAAAAAAGTAAAACCTTCGTTGGTATAGTCCAGCGAAGGCTTTTTTGTTTTATAGGTGACAAAATGGATACTGGAATCTGTAGATTATGTGGTGAAGAGAAGCAGCTGATCAAGGCACATGTAATACCCCGGCAATTCTTTACCCGTGATAGAAAGCGCCGAGTGTCAGTTAGCAAAGACAAGGTATTTTTGTCTAAATGTCCAGTTGGTATTTATGATGAAGGAATCCTTTGCGGAAGATGCGATGGGAAGTTAGGGGATTTTGATCAAGAGGCTCAGACACTATTACTATCAGACCTGAGTAGTTATAAATGTGAGAATGCATACATAATCCCAGCAACAAAATTTGATTATAAGAAGTTAAAGTTATTTTTTGTGTCGCTACTATGGAGGGCTTCGGTCTCCTCAATGCCAAATTTTAAACATGTCAATCTGGGAGATAAATCTGAACAAGAGGCACTGAGCGTATTAAGATATCCGGAATTAGACCGGGAGGACCTGTTTCCCGTAGTTATTTTTAAACTGAGCAATGTTCATTATAATGCGGTTAGAGGAATATATATTGACCCTACCCCTTTTCGTTTGAAGGATGTCAATATGTACCGGTTTATATTTGCTGGATACACTATCTGTATCAAAGTGGATGATCGACCATTGGGGCTTCGGCTTCCCATGTTAAGGTCAAATTGCGATCTTTTGGTTTTAGAGAAATCGCCCCTTGAAGAGTTAACTGCAATGATCGATATATCGAACATTCCGGGGATAGATGAGCAGAGACGGGCGTTTATAAAGAAGATCTCAATAGTATGCGATACTATCAAGGTTGAGGAACGCTTGTTGAAGGGTATCCAACCAACGTTTTGGTTTAAGGAAGGTCAGCCCTATTATTATCTTGTCCAAGTTAAAGGGCAGGGGTAGAATCGGCATATTAAGGATGGACGATGGGTAAAGAAGGTGTTTGTCATATTTGTGGTAAATATGGACCACTATCATTTGAACATGTCCCACCTAAATCAGCTTTTTATAAGACATCGTTGATTGAGCTTTCTGCGGAAGATGCCCTGTTATTAGGTCCAGATGATGTTGCAAAAGGGCGCCATATCCAAAGAATGGGTGGGTATACATTATGCGGACGATGTAATAATATCACCGGACAGTGGTATGGTGCTGCCTTTGCCCACTTTTGTTACCAGGGGATGGAGCTTTTACTCAAATCAGATGGTAAGGGGTCTTTGCATTATCCCTTTATGATATATCCCTTAAGAGTTTTTAAGCAAATTGTTACAATGTTTTTTTCAATAAACGCCCCCGGCTTTGGCCGTGGTGATGAACTCGTTAAATTTGTGCTCAACAAGAACTGGCGATGGTTGAGTGGTAAATACAGGTTTTACATGTATCTTTGCGAGGGCCCTCGTTTTCGTAAAATAGGCAACGTTGTTAAGGGGGAATTGTTTAGTACACGAATGGCTTACCTTTCTGAGTTAAGCTACTATCCGTTTGGTTTCTTAATGACAGATTCAACGACAATACCTGACCAGAGATTATTTCCTATAAATCATTTTAAGGATTACCAATACGATGATCTGAGGCAGATATTCTTAAAGCCAGTGAAGTTGGAAACACATATGGTATTGCCCGCTGATTACCGGACGAAAAAGGAGCTTAAAACAGATTTTGAAAGAAACACGGGATTGTTGAAAGAATAGAGGTGTTTTTTGTATATGAGTACGGCGTTGCCAATAACTATGTGTATCAAAGACATTCCTGTGATGTTGGGACAATTAGTTGATGTGCTCGGTGGTGACCCACAGGTTCAAAAACTTTTATCAAAAGAACATCGATTATACCCGTTGTTTTCGTTCTATTTTCTTAACAAGAACAAAAATTGGGAACAAATAGATATCCCTCCAGAAATTGTATTTCTATGTAATTGGGCAGGGCATTTATGGGTATTTAAGGATGCTCTAGCAAAGGCAAAAAGTAGAACGTCTTTAACGAGATTTTATCGGCAGGATTATATTGATACATTCCTTGCTGAGGCAGCGATCCTTTCTGATTATGCCCGCCGCGGTTATTATGTGAGATGGTCATCACTATTTGAGCAGGACCCTCCAGATTTTGCTGTTACAGATAGGCAATTTAATGTAGAGGTTGATTTTGAGCTTAAAGTAAAGCGTGGAAGAGGGACTATTGAAACGATGTTCGATTCTGTGTCGAGAGGTTTGCAAAGCCTGAAACGGAGGAAGCCCCCAGCCGAGCGTCCAGCGGTTATTATAGTACATAACCCAGATGATTTAGAGTGGGAAAAATGGTTGAAAGATAAGGATGTACAGAAGAGGCTTGAAAGCCGTTTGCAAAACCCCGAGTATTCAATCGTTTCCGGAATTATTTTCTCTGGGGGCGATTACATTATGGAAAGAGATGGTGGCGGTCAATGTTTTACGAGGTATTTAGCCTACACATCTTTGATTGCAAAATATAAGTTGCCGGAAGGTCTGCTTACCTCTGCCGTTGGGCTGTAGGGAGTATCAATTTATGAAAAAATGTCCCTTTTGCGCTGAAGATATCCAGGATGAAGCCATAAAATGTCGCTTCTGTGGTGAGTTTCTTGATGAAAAGTCCCTCAAAGAAGCAGAAACCTTCAAGAAAACAAACCATTCTAATTTAAATCGCATTGAAGCTGCTGAGTATCTTCGGGTTCCTGTTAAGGTAATAGACAAGTGGGTCCGGGAAGATAAGATGCCATATTCGCGCCTGTCGAACGGTCATGTGGTATTTCGTAAGTTTAACATTGACAGGTGGATTGGGCAGGGTGATGTTAATGAATATTCCCGATATGTTTTTAATGCCAAGACTGTCCAGGATATCTTGCCTGATTCTTATAAGCCCCCAAGTGCTAAGCAGGAATGGCTTGATTATGTAAATGAAGTGCATGAAAAATTTATTATTAAACATGCCCGAGGTATGAAGAAGAAAGGGGTTCTTAGAAAGATTGTTCAAACCACAACGGACGGGAAAGTCAGATGGGATTGGGATATTAAAAAAAGCAAGTATATTGTCACTGAAGGGAAAGAAGCCTATAAAAAACATTTCATGAGAGATGCGCAGTTTCAATGTGTACTGATAGAGTTAACTGTGCTGATGCGTATCCTTGATCAGTGGTATTAAATATGCCTTTTATGAAGAGCAGTTGATCCATTTCTATTTTCTACTATAATATGTGGCAATGGAAACGAATTAAAAGGTGGGGAGCGGGTGGATTAGGGTTAATTATTTGAGGCTGAAGCCATCAAATAGGTTCTAACGTCGTCCACCCAACGACCCCAGCATTACGTAAGTTATTTAATTACAATAACTTACGACAATTATCCGACGGTGTAAACCGTCGGATTTTTTATGTCCTAACAAACTAAAGGCTTAGGGCAAATAAAGAATGCTATTTCTCGTCGGGAATTGTCAAACATTAACTAAAGCAAAAAGATAGGTGAAATATTACAATAGATAGGCGATAATGTGGCCATTCCTATCTAATTGGCATCTTAGTTAATGGCTTGTAGTTAATGCTTGTTAATTGAATATAAGGAAATGAAACGTCTTTTTATATATTTAACAGTTTGGTTCTTTTTGTTTTTATCATCCGCGTTTGGGGGAGATTGCCTACCGGGTACTACGGGCGTCGTGTGGTCGATGGAGGAGGTTGCTGGTCTGGCAAGCCAGAGATTTTCGTGTGAGGATCTTGCAGAGGCCATTGCATTGGCTTCTGTAGAATCCGGTTTCAGGCCTTTTTGTGTGTCCGCTAATAATATTTCGGGTATGACTAACTACAGCGAGGATTCAGGCTTATGGCAGATGAATGATCTTAGGAAGAATTTAAATTTTGAGTATGGCAGTGGCGCCCGGCAGGATGAGCGCAACCCTCAAGCTCACCGTTGCGGGCTAAACCCCGAGTGCAGTTTGGACTACACATACAGGGTTTGGAAATTAGACGGAGGCTTTAGTTCCAAACGTTGGCATGCCTACCAAACAAACGACTACTACAAAGCGCTATCAATTGCCAGACAGTTCATTAGAGATCATCCTGAGTATCTGGAACAATGCCATCACAAGTAGTTGCTTATTCCTTTGTTAGCTTTTTATCGTATCAAGGCCTACGAATACAAATCCTGTCAGGAGCCCTGACGGGACGTTAGAACCCACCTGATATACCTTGGTACAATTGATTCATTGCGGGTTCTTCCCTAGAATAACACTATGAAGTTACTTTTCATGTACAAAGAATTTTGAGGGAGTATTCATAAATACAATGTTTCTAAGAGAGGGGGGATTATGTTAAATTGGGCAATTTCATTTTTTATCATCGCCATTGTGGCGGCAGTATTAGGATTTACGAATATCGCAGGTTCAGCGATTGACATTGCTAAAATTTTGTTCTTTGTATTCTTAGTTTTAGCGGTTGTCTCCTTTATTTTTGGGAGAAGAGTGTCAGTATAGTTTTTTAAAGTCTCTGCCAATGGCGATAAAAGCCGGTGGATACCTATGGAAATTGACTATTCGGATTTAACAAGGATCAACGTAAGTATCCTTTGCGTTGGGTTACTATGGGAGAATATATGAAAATGATAAAATTTATGTTTAGTTTTATATTCTTAATTTTTTTGACGTCGTTTTGCCAAGCCGCAGATCTTCGGGGCACTGGAAGCAACTTCGGAAGTGGTTGGCAATCAGATGGCAATGGTGGTTATCGAGGTACTGGAAGCAACTTCGGAAGTGGTTGGCAATCAGATGACAATGGTGGTTATCGAGGTACTGGAAGTAACTACGGGAGTGGTTGGAAATCAGATGACAATGGTGGTTATCGAGGTACTGGAAGTAACTACGGGAGTGGTTGGCAATCAGATGGCAATGGTGGCACGCAAGGCACTGGAAGCAACTTTGGAAGGGGTTGGCAATCAGATGGCAATGGTGGCATGCAAGGCACTGGAAGCAACTTTGGAAGGGGTTGGCAATCAGATGGCAATCGTGGCACACAAGGCACTGAAAGCAACTTTGGAAGTTATGGGCATTCACAATAATATTTCCAGAGGCAGCCGGGGTCTATTGTGATTTTGTTGTAGTTATCTGGCTATTGCAAGCACCGGGAATATGAGGTACGTTCTAAGCCATCAAACAGGTTCTAACGCTGTCCCGCCAGCGACCCCAGCTTTTTCAGTAACGTAAACTCCTGTGACTACGTAAGCTGCAGGAGTTTTGTTTTTACCATTGACGGGACGTTTGAACCTCTTTATTTTTCAGCGCATTTGTTATACCACGGTACAATTGATATTCTTTTACCCTCCCCTAAAATAATATTAGTGCAATTGAAATAAAAACATAACAAGGAGGTTTATATGATAAATCAAAAAGACCGAAAGCTTTATGAATTAAGCGACAAGGGAAAAGATTTTTCTAAATCTGTTCACAGTTGGTTAGCTCAATACGATGAAGAGGATGATTTCTTGTGTGGAAAAGTTTCTAATTCTTTATCAGAGTTTACGGATGAAGAATGATTACCCATATTAAAGTCTTATTTAGAAATGCACGTTCTTTTTTTAGCCGCAGTGAGTGGGCTATTCATTTGCTGAGATTGTCAAAGTTAAATAAGGCTGATGAAAAGCCAGGGCTAGTGATGATCCAGATCGATGGTTTATCATTAACTCAATTCCAGCGAGCCCGGCAAAAGGGGCATCTTCCATTTTTAAATTCTCTTCTCCAGAAAGAACGTTACGCCGTCCATCCCTTTTATTCCGGATTACCTTCCAATACTCCCTCAGTACAAGGAGAGCTATTCTATGGAGTTAAAACATGCGTACCGGCCTTTAGCTTTGTGGATCGTAAAACCGGCCAGCCTATCAAAATGAACGAGAGTGCTTACGTGGCTTCATTGGAGGCGGAACTAAAAAAACAAGGCAGCGGACTATTGGCAGGAGGAAGCTCGTATTCCAACATCTTTGCTGGCGGAGCTGAGGAAGCGCATTGTTGTTGGGGGAAGATGGGTTGGAGTGGAGTTTTACATGCGGTGAATCCCTTTGTATTTCCTTTTTTGATGATCTTATATATTGATATCTTTATAAGAACTTTTCTTCTGCTGATCATTGAAGTTGCCATTGCCATCTTTGAATGCATCCGAGGAACGTTAAAGGGAAAGGTGTTTTTAAGAGAGTTAGATCTAATTTGGTTAAGGGCCTTGATCTGTGTTTCTCTTCGAGAGTTCGTTACCGCCGGAGCTTCGATGGATGTTATGCGGGGCATGCCTGTCATTCATCTTAATTTATTGGGATATGATGAACAGGCGCATTGCCGGGGTCCTTCTTCCAAGTTTGCGCATTGGTCGCTTCAAGGTGTTGATGATGCGATCAGGCGGATCAATCGTGTGATCAAGCGATCTCCTTATCGGGATTACGATTTATGGGTTTACAGCGATCATGGGCAGGATAAAACAATTCCGTATTTGATTAAATACGGCACCACACTTGAAGAAGCGGTAAAGAAAATATTTATCCAGCCTGAGGCGGTTGTCACGGCCATGGGGCCTATGGGGCATATTTATCCGCAGAAAAAGTTAAAAAAATCAGAGATAGGTTCATTCGCGCAGAAACTGGTGGATGAGGCCAGAATTCCTTTGGTGATCACACACCAGGGAAATAACAAGGCTTTTGCCTGGACGAAGCGCGGTAAATTTATCCTTCCAGATGAGAGTAAGGAAGTTTTTGGCGAGGACCATCCATTTCTTCCAGAGGTCACAGAAGATATTTTACGGGCATGTTATCATCCCGACGCAGGGGATTTTATTATTTTAGGATGGTGTAAAGGTGAAATAGCCATTAGCTTTGCCTTTGAATATGGTGCTCACGCGGGTGCTGGTCGTGAAGAAACCAAGGGGTTTGCGCTTTTACCTTTGGATGTTGATATTGAGTCCAATGGCAAAAATTATTTACGGCCAACTAATTTACGAAAGGCCGCTGAAAATTTTTTAAGCCAGAAATCTTTTTTTCGCTGCTTAAAGCCGGATCCTGACCCTGCCATTTTAAAGACTTTGCGGATCATGAGTTATAACGTTCATGGATGCAAGGGGATGGACAATCGCATTTCAACTGACCGCATTGCACGTGTGATCGCGCGGTACAATCCCGATGTCGTGGCTTTACAAGAATTGGATGCGGGCCGTTCCCGATCTTTTGGTATCGATCAGGCACAGAGGATCGCCAAGAGATTGGAGATGTCTTTTCATTTTCACCCTGCGTTTCATTATAAAGAAGAGCAATATGGGAATGCTATTTTGAGCCGTTATCCGATGGCGTTAATCAAAAAGGATGTTTTGCCCAAATTATGGAATAAATCATTCTTGGAGTTCCGTGGAGTAATTTGGGTCATGATTGACTATCAAGGGACAAAGATCAATATCGTCAATACCCATTTGAGTTTGTGGCCCCAGGAAAGGCTCCTTCAAATTAAAACACTTTTAGATGGTGATTGGTTGCAGCATCCTGATTGCAGCGGGCCCGTTATTTTATGTGGTGATTTAAACATGGTGCCGAACTCAGTTGTTTATAAAGAAATTTGTAAAAGATTTAAAGACAGCCAATTGATGGTAGCTGGCCATAAGCCTCTCAAAACATGGTTTGTAGGCTTTCCCGTTATGCGCATCGATCATATTTTTGTAACACAGGAATTTAGTGTTGATTCTATTCAAGTATCTCATACTGCTTTGGATAGGTCAGCTTCAGATCATTTGCCGATCATTGCAGACCTGAGCTTAGAGCAACGTCTACAATAGGAGGTTTATCATGGAAGTAACAGCGCTACCTAAAGGTCAAGAATTCGCGGGGGATAAGAAAGAGTTGGTTCACTTACTTGTTCCTTATGAAAAGAAATTTATTGACGCGGCTTTACCATATATCCCGTCACAAATAAGCACCGCTCACTTAACATTAATGACCATTTTTTGGTCTGCCGGCATCGTCATTGCCGGTTATATGGCAAGAGCGGAGATGCGTTGGTTGTGGTTATTTAGTGTTTGCATATTTTTACAGTATGTCACTGATATGCTGGACGGGGCGGTAGGACGGATGCGTAATACAGGGCTTATCAAATGGGGATTTTATATGGACCATTTTTTGGATTATATTTTTTTATCCGCCATTGTTATTGGGTACTCATTTTTATTACCGCCGTCTTATTTATTATGGTCTTTGTTTGCCTTGGCTTTTTCAGCAGGGTTTATGGTCCACACCCTCATGGATTTTGCCATAACAAACCATTTTAAAATAAGTTTTAGTTATTTCGGTGTATCTGAGGCCCGCTTGGTTTTGATTATTTTTAATATCATCTTGATAATCTTTGGCAAAGGGCTTTTGGTCCAGATATTCCCATTTTTTGTCGGGGC
>Ga0207121_1045_pt1 | contig 27824 bp, 20 predicted proteins | sample Alteio_BWMinHeat_41_FD_153513 | JGI IMG/M metagenome (GOLD analysis project Ga0207121, IMG submission 153513) | Enriched cells from forest soil in Barre Woods Harvard Forest LTER site, Petersham, Massachusetts, United States -... | ecosystem: Environmental > Terrestrial > Soil > Temperate forest >... | reverse complement strand
TCCGGACATCGTGCACAGGAGCCTCCTGCCCCATGGCGACGTCATTGTGAACATCACGAACGATGGGTGGTTTCTCGACACGGGCGCCCCCGAGCAGCATTATGTTGCCAACATCTTTCGGGCTGCCGAAAACGGAAGGCCGCTCATTCGCGCAGCCAACACCGGCATCTCGGCCGTGATCGACCCGTACGGCCGGCCGCTTCTCGAGTCAACGCTTCTTGAGCCGGGAGCTTTTCTGGCAGAGATCCCGCTTGTGCCAACTGACATAACAACATTTTATTTTGACCATCCTTCCTGGTTTATTTGGTTCTGCGCTGCTCTCGTCGCGATGGGAGGGGCGGCGACCGTCTTTTCCCGGCGCCAATCCAGGCATTCTAAATCCATTTGATATACTTCCGGCTATGTCTCGCGAATTGAGAAATCAGATCGAGTTGCTGTACAAGAAAGTCTTGGACATGGGGAGGTTTCTTTGACCTGCCCCGAAAAAAGAAAATCGTTGAGGAACTAGAACAGAAAAGCTCCTCCCCGGACTTTTGGCAAAACGCCCAAAAGGCTCGGGAGACGATGCGAGAGTTGGACGGGGCCAAACAGGCGATCGGACTCTGGAACGAACTCGACAGAAGCCTCAAGGATCTTACCGCGCATCTGGATCTGGCCGAAGAGGCTGGAGACGAAAAGGAAGAGAAGGAAGTTTCCGACGCCCTCGCCAAGCTGGCCTTGAAACTGAGCGACCTCGAGGTCCAAGCCCTCCTTAACGGCCCCCATGACTCATCGAATGCGATTGTTACCGTCCACGCCGGCGCGGGCGGAACCGAAGCCGCGGATTGGGCGGAGATGCTCCTGCGAATGTACATGCGATGGTCAGAGAGAAAGGGGATGACCTTCGAGATTATGGACATCCTTCCAGGCGAAGGGGCCGGAGTTCGACGCGTCACCGCCCTCGTCAAAGGACCGTTTGCCTACGGCCTCCTTAAAGCGGAGATGGGAGTCCACCGGCTGGTTAGAATTTCGCCCTTCGACGCAAATGCGCGCAGGCATACGTCTTTTGCATCCTGCGACGTCATTCCTGAAATTGAAGACGACGTCGAAATTGAAATTAAAGAATCGGACCTGAGAATCGACACCTACCGGTCTTCCGGAGCCGGAGGCCAGCATGTAAACAAAACGGACTCCGCGGTCCGAATCACGCATCTTCCAACTGGAATTGTTGTCTCGTGTCAGAAAGAACGTTCGCAGATCAAGAATCGGGCGATGGCGTTTAAAATTCTTAAGGCCAAACTCTATGATTTACAACAGGAACGCCAGAGAGCCGCTCTCGAAAAGCATTACGACGAACGGGGGGAAATCGCCTGGGGCAACCAGATACGGTCCTATGTTTTTATGCCTTACCAATTGGTAAAAGACCTTCGAACAGACTACGAAACGGGTAATGTGGAAGCTGTGATGGACGGCGAAATCGATCCTTTTATCAAGGCCTATCTCGATTGGAAGACCACTCAAAAAGATGCTACTATCCGCCCATGAAGGAGACCCCTTTCCTTGTCTAAGATCCTTGTTGTAGATGATGAAAAAGACGTCATCGAACTCCTAAAGTTCTTGCTGGAAAAAGACGGCTATACCGTGGTGACCGCTTACAATGGCCGGGACGCGATCAAGAGGGCGGCGCAGGAAATCCCCGAGCTAATCCTGCTGGATGTCATGATGCCGGAAATGGACGGATATGCAGTTCAAACCCAGCTTATGGATAACCCTGTCACGGAGAGCATTCCCATCATAATTCTAACCGCCAAGGGCCAGTTGAGAGATGTGTTCGCTATGTCCACCAACGTGAAGGCCTATATCGAAAAGCCTTTTGATCCAAAGACTTTGCGCACCAAAATTCTAGAATCCCTTCAGCCCAAATCGAAGTAAAGCACACACGCTTACTTCCTGATCATGACCGGAACTCCCACCCAACCTTCTTCCGAAAAGTCCCCCGCTATCGAACAATTGATTCAACAGCGGCGGGAGAAAAAGGACCGCCTGCTCAAGGAAGGCAAGCGCCCCTACGGGCATCGGTTTGAGCGTTCCATGACGCTGGCGGAGGTTCACAAGAACTTCGAGCCCAAAGTGCCCGCGCATGATCAAGGGGGATCAGAACCCCTGAACGAAACGCTTAATCTTGCTGGACGGCTCATGACCCGGCGCGACCTTGGAAAGCTTTGTTTCGCTCATCTCCACGACCACTCGGCCAAGCTTCAACTCAAACTCAGCAAGCAAGATACGGGTGACGACGTCTATAAAAGCTTTCTCAAAGACGTCGACCTTGGAGATATTGTCGGCGTTTCCGGGAAACCGTGCCGCACAAAGACCGGGGAGCTATCTCTCCAAGTCCAATCCTTTGAGATTCTCTCCAAATCCCTTCGGCCGTGGCCGGAGAAGTATCACGGCGTCACCGATATCGAGACGAGAACTCGCCAACGTGAGCTTGATCTCGCCACGAACGAAGAGAGCCGAAATCGCTTTCTCGCGCGTTCAAAAATCATCCATTCCATCCGCATTATCCTCGACAAATTGAGTTTTATCGAGGTTGAAACTCCGCTCATGCAAGGTGTGCCGGGGGGAGCCGCCGCTAAGCCCTTTATAACCCACCATGAAGCGCTTGATATGGAGCTCTACATGAGGGTTGCGCCCGAGCTTTACCTGAAGCGCCTTCTGGTGGGGGGGTTTGACCGCGTTTATGAAATAGGCCGAGCGTTCCGAAACGAAGGCATAGACACTCGACATAATCCTGAGTTCACGATCCTCGAGGCGTACCAGGCGTACGCCGACGTGCGCGATATGATGGAGTTGTCCGAGCGGCTGATCCAAGGCGCCGCCCAAGCCCTGGGCGTTCACGAGGTCAATTATCGCGGCGAAACCTGTCAGATCGATGCTGCCTTCGATCGGGCCTCCTTGGTAGATCTATTCAAGAAGCATTTGTCGCTGGATCTCATCGAGCTCTGCCAAAGCAAAAAGTGGAAGCAGGCGGCCGAGGATAAAGGACTGCGGGTGCCGGCTGATGCCACGGAACGAAAGTGCTTTGACCTCTTGTTTGATGAACGAATCCTGACTCATTTGGATCGTCCCTCTTTCGTGCTCGATTACCCATCCGCTTTTTCGCCCCTGGCCAAAACGAAACCCGACCAGCCGCTTCTGGCCGATCGTTTCGAGCTGTTCATCGCGAAGGAGGAGGTCGCCAACGCCTACACGGAGCAGAATGACGCCGACGAACAGAAAGCCAAGTTTTCCGAGGAACTCGCGAAACGCCAATCGGGAGATGAAGAAGCGATGCCTGTAGACGAGGAATTTATTCAGGCGTTGCAATATGGAATGCCACCAGCCGGAGGACTCGGCATCGGCGTCGATAGGCTGACCATGATTTTAACGGGATCGTCCTCGATCCGCGAAGTTATTCTATTTCCCTTGCTGAAGCCGCAATAGATGGCTGCCGAGTTCTATCTCGCCCGGCGTTACCTTCTCAACCATCGCCCCGGAGCCTGGGGATGGATGATCGGCTGGATGGCCACAGGCAGCGTCGCCCTCGGAGTTGCCGCTCTCATCATCACCCTCGCTGTTATGTCAGGCTTTCGAGATGACATTCGCCAGAAAATCCTGGGCGTCCAACCCCATGTCCTCATTAATTCCTTTGACAACAGGCTGCGCCTCACGCCGGCCTTGAAAAGCGGGCTCGATTCTAGCGGAGATGTACAGTCCTGGGCTCCCTATGTGACGGGTCAAGTGCTCATGGGCCGGGGCCAGCAAAGTTCCGGTGCCTTGATTAAAGGTATCGACCCTTCACGTGAAATGTCGGTCTCGGATATAAAGAGCAAACTTCTCCGCGGAGATTGGAAAGATCTGACCGCCGCCACCCCGGGGTCCAAGCCGCGAATCTTTCTCGGCCAGGAATTGGCTCGCAATGTAGGGGCCCGCCTAGGCGATACCGTTTGGATCATCACGCCCGGCGCCCTTGGAATGCCGGGGCTTTCTCTTCCGAAGGCAAATCTTTTTATCGTCGGTGGATTCGTACAGACGGGACTATACGACTACGACTCGAGCCTAGCTTACGTCGCTCTCCCGGCAGCCCAACAAATTTTTGGAATTGGAGAAGACGTTACGGGGGTGGGCATTCGGATTCGCGACCCTGACAACGCCGAAAAAGTAGCCCGAGGACTTCAACTGAAATTTCAGGGCGACTATTGGATCCACTCCTGGCTGTCGCTCAACCACAACCTCTTTTCGGCGCTGAAGCTCGAAAAGACTGTCATGTTCATCATCCTGATCCTTATTACGATTGTGGCCTCAATTATGATCGTTAGTAATCTGCTGCTCAGCATCGCCCAAAAAGTCAAAGAAATCGGAATTCTCCGAGCAATGGGGGCAACCGGAAGGACGATCCGCCTTGTTTTTCTCATTGAGGGAGCCCTTATGGGCTGCGCGGGAACATTGATCGGAGTGCTTCTAGGCACTGCCATTTCAGTCGTTCTGGCGCGCACCAACTTTATTCATTTGCCCGCGGATGTCTACTATATCGACCGGCTTCCCGTCAGGTTAGATCCTCTGGACATCTTCACCGTGATTGTGGCCGCTTGCGGAATCGTTCTTGTGGCCACGCTTTATCCGGCCCACCGGGCGACCAAGTTGGATCCCTTGGACGCAATCCGCTACGGGTGACAAATGGACGCCATCCTTCAACTGGAATCCATTGGAAAGAACTTCGGCGAACTCGAGATTCTTAGAAACGTGACCTTAAGTTTGGGACGAGGAGAGTCGCTGGCTATCCTGGGGCCCTCGGGCGCCGGAAAATCCACTTTGCTCCATATCGCCGGACTTATGGAGAGGCCGACCAGAGGCCAAGTGCGGCTTCTAGGCCGCCCCGCCGATCAAATGAGCGAGGATCAGCGAGCCGCAGAGCGTTTGAATACGATTGGCTTTATGTTCCAATTCCACCACCTGCTGCCAGATTTCAATGTGCTTGAAAATGTTCTTATTCCAACGCGGCTAGCCGGAGACGACTTGACCCAGGCGGAAGTAGACGCTCGAAGCCTCCTTGATCGGCTCGGACTTTCCGCACGGCTTCTTCACAAACCCTACCAGCTTTCCGGGGGAGAGCAGCAGCGGGCGGCTCTCGCCAGGGCCCTTATTCGAAAGCCGCGGCTGTTGCTCTGCGACGAGCCCACCGGGAATCTCGACCAGCACACGGCTGAAGAGGTGCTTCGGATGATATGGAGCGAAGTCTCGAGGAATGGATTGGCCACCATCCTCGTAACCCACAACGAGCACGCGGCCTCCAAGGCCGAAAAGTCCTACCATCTGGTTGAAGGTCAATTGGAGGAAAGGCAAAAGGTTTCGACTTAGTATGACAGAAATGAAAATTTTTATTGACGGTAAGTGGGTCAGTCGCAAGAGCGCGAAAATCTCCGTGTTCGACCACGGCGTTCTTTACGGAGACGGCGTGTTCGAGGGAATTCGCGCTTATGGAGGGCGTGTATTCAGGCTGAATGCCCACCTATCCCGGCTTCAAAGATCAGCGGCGCTCACCTCGCTTGTGATTCCACTAACGGCAGCCAAGCTGGAAAAACTCATTTACGAAGGGCTCAAGCGGAATCGGCTCCAAGACGCGTATATCCGTCTTCTAGTTACGCGAGGAGAAGGAGATTTGGGACTTGACCCCCGGTGCTGTCCGAAACCGAACGTGATTATCATCATCGACAAGCTCGCCCTTTTTCCCGAAAAGTGTTATCGAGAGGGTCTCCAAGCCGTGATCGCCCAGACTCGCCGGACAAACCCTGACGCCTTAGACCCAACGATCAAGTCGATGAATTACTTGAATAATATCCTTGCCAAGATCGAGGCGAACCGCCAGGGTGTTCCGGAGGCTATCATGCTGAACGCCAAAGGTTATGTCTGCGAATGCACCGGAGACAATGTCTTCTATGTCAAAGACCGCGTCGTGGTTACTCCGCCTGTGTCGGCGGGGATTTTGGAGGGAATCACGCGGGCGGCCGTGATCGAAATTATCCGAAAGAAAACCTCCTTTGCCATAAAAGAAAGCTTATTCACACCTCAGGAGCTTTTTTCGGCTGATGAAGTCTTCTTTACAGGGACGGCGGCGGAAATTATTCCTGTTACCTTGATCAATAAAAGACCGATCGGTACCGGCGCTCCCGGAGCCGTCACCCAGGAATTGGTAGGCCACTTTAAACAGCTTATTAAGTCTGAAGCCTCGTCGACCCAGCCCGCCAGCCCGCAGCGGCGAGGGTCAATTGGCCTGCGCCTCTCATAAACCCATCTCCGTCCTTTTGCTTACCAGTCCTGCGTTTCGCCGCCTGGAACCTTCATACGCCGACGATGTTAGACCTAGGTACCGGTGGAAAAAGCCCGGTACTTTTTGAATTGAGCGGAGAATCAGGCAAAAACTTAATGACCCCGCACTGCGAAAAAGTTAATATTTTCATTGTTAATTTACCTTCGAGGAACAAAGATAAAGAGATGGAAATTTGGGGACATAAGACAACAACGGGAGGGAAAAGTTAATGTCCAATCGGTTCACTGAGAGAGCTCAACGCGTTATTCTGATCGCCCAAGAAGAGGCCAAGAGACTCAACCACGACTACGTAGGGACCGAACATCTACTGCTCGGGCTGATTGCCCTGGGAGAAGGGGTGGCGGCCCAAGTTCTGGCCAATTTAGGCGTTGATCTTCGCCGCGTCAGAAGCGAGATCGAGAAAATTGTCGGAACCGGCGACAACGTCATGTTGCTGGGTGAAATTCCATTTACTCCGCGCGCAAAAAAGGTGCTTGAGTTGGCCGTCGAAGAGGCCCAGAACATGGGGCACAACTACGTCGGCACAGAACATTTATTGTTAGGACTTATCCGAGAGGAAGAAGGCGTCGCTGCGCGCGTGTTGGAAAATTTAGGCGTTCGTTTGGACGTGGTCCGCGAAGAAGTTATCTCGCTGCTTGGCGAAGGCCAATCGCATGCGGCCCAGCATTCCCAAACCAGCAAGCCCAAGTCCAAGACGCCGACGCTGGACGAATTTGGCCGCGATTTGACGGTTCTCGCTAAAGAGAAGAAATCGGACCCGGTGATTGGTCGCCACGATGAGATCGACCGCTTGATCCAGATACTCGCCCGCCGCACCAAGAACAATCCTGTATTGATTGGCGACCCCGGCGTCGGCAAAACTGCGATCGTCGAAGGACTCGCACAGAAGATTGCCTCCGGAGACATCCCGGAAGTGCTTCAGGGCCGCCGTGTCATGACGCTGGACCTGGCGGCTGTGGTGGCCGGGACCAAATATAGAGGGGAATTTGAGCAGCGCCTGAAAAATATCATGGAAGAGATTCGCCGGGCCAAAAACCAAATCATCCTTTTCATTGATGAGCTTCATACGGTAATTGGCGCGGGAGCAGCGGAAGGGGCTATCGACGCCTCCAATATGCTCAAGCCGGCCCTTGCGCGTGGCGAGCTGCAGTGCATTGGAGCCACGACGCTCGACGAATATCGGCGGCATATCGAGCACGACGCAGCCCTCGAACGCCGGTTTCAACCCATTCAGGTGGACCCTCCCAGCATCGAAGACACGGTGAAAATCCTCATGGGTCTTCGGGAGAAGTATGCCACCCACCACAAAGTTAAGTATGAGGATGAAGCACTCAAGGCCGCTGCTGAACTAGCGGAACGCTACATAACCGATCGTTTCCTGCCGGACAAAGCCATCGATCTGATCGATGAGGCGGGAAGTCGCGCGCGGTTGCAACTGTCGACGATGCCCAAAAGCATTAAGGACAAGGAAGCGGAACTGGAAAACCTCATTAAGGATAAGGACGGATCGATCGCCTCCCAGGAGTATGAGAAAGCAGCTCGGCTCCGGGACCAGGAAAAAGAGCTTCGAAAGACGATCGAAGAGTCAAAGAAGAAGTGGCGAGCGAGCCGCGAAGAAACAATTCCTTCGATCAATTCCGAAGATATAGCGACAGTTGTCTCCATGTGGACCGGCATTCCGGTGAATAAACTGACCGAAAAAGAATCGGACAAGCTCCTTCATATGGAAGAGGGGCTGCATAAACGCGTGATCGGCCAGCAGGAAGCGATCCGTTCGATCTCCCAGGCCATTCGCCGCTCAAGGACCGGCCTTAAGGACCCCAAAAAACCGGTGGGAAGCTTTATCTTCCTGGGACCCACGGGGGTCGGAAAAACCGAGCTTGCCCGTGCTTTGGCCGAATTCCTGTTCGGAAACGAAGAAGCGCTGGTTCGAATCGATATGTCCGAGTATATGGAGAAATTCTCGGTATCGCGTCTTATCGGGGCTCCCCCGGGATACGTCGGCTACGAGGAAGGCGGGCAGCTTACCGAAGCGGTGAGGCGGAAGCCCTATTCCGTGGTCTTGCTCGATGAAATCGAGAAAGCCCATCCCGACACATTTAACATTCTCCTGCAGATCATGGATGACGGCCACGTGACCGATAATTTGGGTCACAAGGTGAGCTTCAAGAACACGGTCGTCATCATGACCTCGAACGTCGGCGCCCGTTTGATCTCGAAAGGCAAATCGCTGGGCTTCGTTTCGGGAGAGGATACGGACCGTGATTATAAGGCCATGAAAGATGTGGTTATGGAAGAAGTGAAGAAACACTTTAATCCGGAGTTTCTCAATCGAATCGACGACCTCATCGTGTTCCATCCTCTAAATCGTGACGATGCCAGGAAAATTCTCGACCTCATTCTGGAAAGAGTGTCCAAGAAACTCGAGAATCAAGACATCGTCCCTACATTGACTGAGGAAGCCAAAGACTTTCTGGTGGAGCAGGGCTTTGATCCAAATTACGGCGCTCGGCCGCTACTCAGGACCATTCAGCGTCAGCTCGAAGACCCGATGGCCGAAGAAATCTTGGCCAAAAGGCTGACGACGGGCGGAAAGGTTTACGTGGACTTTGACGCCGAGGCGAAGAAATTGGTGTTCAGTCCAACGCCTCACAAGAAACCAGTCAGAAGCTAGCCGCGCGACAACTGCCGTTCAGGAAAGAGGGTCTTGGCCGAACGACCTGTCAGGCCATGATCCTCTTTGTCGTTTATGATCCATTACAGCAGAAAGCTCCTCGTCACGGTAATCGTCTTCGTTGTCGCCTCCGCGCTCTGGGTTGGCGGGGGCCTGTGGCTGTGCTCCTCGGGGAAAGCGCGGCTCACGCAGTTCCTTGAGAGACGGTTCCATTGCAAGGCCGTTATCGAGAAACTGGACACGAACTTCCTAAATACCGTCGTGATTCAGGGCCTGTCCACCAAAGAGCCCTTTCGGATCCAGGCGGATTCGGTGGTCATCTCCGTCCAGCCCTGGAACCTGTTCATTCCCGGAAAACATCGACACGTACTTTCCGCACGCGCCACTCACGTAACGGGCGACCTGACGCTTCCCAGCGAGGGCACTGGCAAAGGTTCCGGCGTTCCCGCTCGCCTTTTTTTCCCTCCGATTCCCGCAAATTTCGACCTTCTCGATAGTCAGATAGCCCTTCACACGGGGAACGGGACTCATGTTTTCTCCCGTCTGCAAGGACAGCTTACAACCGGTCCCTTGGGAGTCGACGCCTCTCTTTGGGGAGACGGCGGAACTTTAGGGCGGATCCTTCTAACGTTCGACGCGTCCCCGTTTCGCCGCCGGGAATGGACCTTCCGCGCCTCATCGGATGGACTCGACTTACATGAGGCCACCCAAGCCATAGATCCGGACAGCGACTGGGGCGCCTGGCAAGGAAAAGCCCAGGTCGAATTGAGCGTTACCGCGCCTCGGCGCGGGACGGTTCCTATTTCTGATTTGGACTGGCATGTGAAATCCCGTGCCAAAGAGGTGCGGTGGACGCCTCGAGGGGGATCCCCGGTCCTCATCGACACCGAGTTTGAAGCTGGTCCCAAGAAACTTACAGTTCAATCGCTAAAACTGAACAGCGCCGTCCAAGTCTCCGGTCACCTCCAGCCCCCATGGAAAAATCCCCAGCTTTTTCTCAACGTTTCAGCCAAAGATGCCTCCCTGGAAGATATTGCTGGCGCAGGGCCGCTTGGGCCCGTCGCCTCCCGCCTTAGGGGCAAGACGACTTTCGTGCTCAGGGTCTCCGGTGAGGCCAAAAATCCCAAGATAGACGGAGATTTCCTGGTTGACGCTTCCTATGGTCTTCTCCAAGTCCCGCACGCCGAGGGGCAATTCTCTCTGGATGAACATCAGCTTCTCCTTAAAGGAGAGCTGGCTGACGGGGCCTTCGAACTGACGGGGGATACCGGCGAAAGGGGAATCTATCATGCGCGGCTGGATAATCTTTCTCTTCTCCGTTTCGCTCAGAAAAATGGATGGTCGAACGTCCGAGGGCGAGCCGGAGCCGATTTCGACATTCACGCGACTCCCACCCTTGGAGTGGAAGGAAGTTTCTCGCTGAACGGCCTGCGGTGGGGACGGCAAGTCATCGAGGAGGCCACTGAAGGCGAGCTGACGCTCAGTGATGGAAAATTCAATTTGTCGACAGACGACGGCCGGCTCCTCATTGACGCCACCCGTCTCGAGGATAGTTTTGAGCTCCGCACCTTCCGCCTGAATGTTGGACAGTCTACGTTTACGGCTCAAGGAAACGCCGATTTTGGCACCAAGAACATTCAATTTTCCGTCAAGGGAACCAGCATCCCTCCGGACGTGTGGCCTCCTTTGGTCAGTCAATATCCTCACATGTCGGGCACCATGGATTTAGACGGAAATGTTCGAGGGACCCTCGACTCTCCAGCCGTCGTGACGGATCTTCGATTCCGCGACCTTCAATTCGGGGACAATCAACGGGCGTGGGACGGATCGGCGGTGTTTAACTGGAGTTCTTCGGGTTTTCAGCTTACTCAAATCAACACGACCAGCGGCTATCACGGCTCTGCCGGCTGGACTCGATCCGGCGAGAGCGGCAAATGGAGCGCTCAGCTGACATTGAATGACGCGAATCCCCAGTTTATCTGTGATGTGATGGGATCATCGGTCTCAGTGACGGGTAAGCTGACAGGAGATTTGAAGTTGGACTATCAAGACGGCCTGTTAAGTGGGTTGAGCTCAATCAATTGGATCTCGGGAGCATATAACGACTTTTATTTCGACAAGGTCTCGGGCCGGGCGTGGTTTGAGCCTCACCGGATCCATCTCGATGGGTTCAGTTTGGTCAAGGGCGGCAAAGCCATCCGCTGCCAAGGAGATCTCGTCCAGGACCAAGGATGGTCTTACGATCTGGCCTTGCAGCTGCAGAGATGGGGAACCGAGGACCTCGCGCTAGACGGAGCCATCCGCTGCAAAGGGACTTTTTCGCCTGCCGGCAACTCGTTGGCGGCTGAGGTCCATGGCGCGGCGCTCTGGCTCAACGATACGCCGCTCGACAACTTCCGAATGAGTGTTCGAAAAGATCAGCAGCGATGGGCGTTTTCCGGCCAAGCCGAATCAAATCTTCGCTTCGACCTCGGCTACGACACGGAAAAGGCGGCGCTCAGCGGACAAGTTCATGGCCGTTCGCTCAGCATAGAGAACACCTTTGGACGCTTCTTTCCTTCCTCCGACTTTGACGACGTGCCCAAGGGCCTCTGTGACCTGGATTGTTCCGTCTCGGGTCCTCTCACGTCACCCCTGGTCCGGGTGAAAGTCGACCTTCGGCAGGCCCAATGGCGAGATCAAGTGCTCGATTCGACGCTGGCCCTGGAAGTTCACGAATCGACAATCACCGTGGTAAGCGCCAACACGCGCCTTCAAAGCGGCGGACAACTCGTCACGGCCGGCACGATCGGACTCGGAGAACACGGCTCTTTGCATTTGGACGGAACGGCAAGCGGGGTTAACCTTCAAAGTGTGTTTGATCTTCTGCGCTGGCCGGTTGTATGGGACGGCCGTACCGACGGAAAATTCTCGCTCTATGGCCAGAGCGGCGATCTCAAAATGGACATCTCTTTCCAGGGAACGCACACTGGCTTTGGGCCGTTCCGGCAGGGAGGAGACCTGGCGGGCGATATTAAGCTGCGGGGAGGCGTTTGGAATCTTTCCGGAATCCGCGTGAATAGCGGGGATGGCTACGCGAAGCTTCTCGATGGCAGCCAGATTTTTGTCGACCGCGATCGCGCGGGAAAAATGCGGCTCGTGGCCGACGCGAGAAATTTAGAAGCCGGCGTGCTGACGTTTTTTGGCCGTGTGGAGCTTGCGGGTTCCTGGAAAGGGCGGTCCACATGGACCGATGAGACGGGCGTCACCATCGACCTGGATCTTTTTGCAAGATCTCTTTGGATCAATCAATTGGTTCTAAACGGCAATGTTACTCACATGACCGTTCAAAGAGGACACCTTGAATTTTCGCCTATTATCGGTTCCGGGCAGCAGCTCTCAGGAATTCTCGACTACTCGAAATTTCCCACGCTCCGGCTTACGGATTTCCGCTATCTCGAAAACGGCATCCAAAAGCTTTATCTGGACGGCTATATCGGACGAGACCGATGGGATTTTCAAATGACAACCCATGGGGTCGACGCCAGCATTGTGAGGGGAATCTTCGACACGACGCTTCCAGTCTCGGGCCCCATGGACGCCCAAATCATCGGAAAAGGCACTCCTGAGCATCCAATCATTACCGCCGAAATCCAATGGAGAGACGCCCATATCGGCGTGATTCCCATGGATTCCGGCCATTGCAACGTGGATTTTCGCAAGGGAATTGTCAGGATCACCGATATCTCCGTTCAGCGGAAGCGCGGATACCATTTGACAGGAGCGGCTCAGTTCGCGACCGGCTATTCCGACCAATCAGAGACGCCCCCTGAAGTTGACTTGTCTGTTGATAAAGGAGACTTGGCCATCCTCGAAGACATCTGGTCTGAATCTTCGAAAGCCAAGGGTTCGTTCGATGGAAGGCTCATCCTCGGGCAAAAGGATGGCCGAAAAACGCTCTCGGGTTTTTTGAATGTGCAGCACGCTCTCGTCCATTCCTCAACATACGTTCCCGAATTGACCCGGGGCGAACTGCACTTGCTTTTCAAAGGCGACAAGCTTGAGATCCAGGAAGCTCACGCGCGCATCGGCCAGGGCACGTTGGCCCTTTCGGGAGACATCCAATTCGCCGACGGCTGGCCGGTCGAGTACGATCTCGCTTTAAACACCCCTTCTAAACAAGGGATCTCGGCGCGTGTCCCAGAGCTCGCGATTCCTCCAGGACCCGTTCTGGGCCGGTTCAGCCTGCTTCAGAAAAAGCTTTCGGGAATCTCCCGCGGTGATCCGAAGCTGACCCTGTCGCTCACCGGGCCTGCGACCGGCCCCACGCTTGCCGGTAAGATCGTCCTCGAGAACACCGTGTTTACCTATCCGCCGCCGGCGGGATTCCAGCGGCATTCCACGGATTTTGGCCGCGCTGTGCGGCGCTTTGTTGACAAGGTTAACTGGGACATCACTTTTCTCACGGGCACGAGAACCTGGTACGAAAGCGAGCTGGTCGACGCCCGAATTGACGGCTCGCTAACTTTGAACGGTCCCACCTCAGACTTGAGCGTGAACGGCGTCGTCGATACGAACAACGGTTCCATCGTCTACTCCGGAAATGAGTTCAAGATCAATCAGGCAACTTTGGAAGTAATGACCAAGAACACCACTTGGATCTCTGATCAGACTCTCGTCTATTTAAAAGCGAACGCCGAGAAGGACGTGTACTACACGGACTCGCTGGGAAACGGAAACCAAGACACAATCGTAATGGAAGTCAACAGAGCTTTGCTGGGCGAAGTCCAACCTCGGTTTCACTCGAAAAACAATCCGTCGCTTTCTTCCCAACGTGCTCTGCAATTGGCCTTGGGCTTGCCCATCAGCGATTCGATTGAGTCAAACTCTCTACTGCCTGACGAGCGGGCCAATGTGGTCAGAAACAAAGACGAGACCGACAAGCTGCTCAGAACGAGCTTGGTACAGCTTCTGGACGCCAGCCTAGCTTCTCCGTTGGCTCGCGCGATTGCGCGGCAGACCGGTCTTGTAGACTTCATTCGCGTCAGCTACTCCGATAAGGATGTCTTGTCTTCGGGCCGCGGGACGGGGGACGATCCAACCCTGCAGCAATCGGTCAACCTCACTCAGAATCCCTGGCTTCGGTACATGAAGGGAACACAGGTCCAATTCGGTCGGTCCCTTACAAACCGCTTGTTCGCCAATTACAGTTTCCGCGTCGATCAGTTCCAGAATCAAGTCGATCTCCGGCATGAAGTTGAGCTCGCCTACCACCTGCACCGGAACCTTTATCTCAGGGCCGTCAGCGAGCTGGACACCGAAAAAACGCTCGGTCGACCGCCCGATCGGCGGGCCATCCTCGAAAATCGGTGGCGATTCGAGCTGCCTCATCGCAAGAGAATTCCACCGGTGGTCCAGAGGCCTCTTCACCACACAGAAAAGCCACTCTCGCCCAAAACCCCAGAGTAGCCCATAAAAGACCCAAGGATTTGATAATCAGTGCTTTCCGGGGGAACATTCCCGTTCGTAAAGTTGGATTATGTGTTATAATCCGTACGAACTTGGATCGGATCGTTTTGACGCGGTACTTTTTACCAACCTGAGTTCCCTGTTTGTCGGGCTGATTCCGCTCCCGCTCCCTCGCCCAAAAAGGGCAAACATCTTCAAAAATCAAGGAGTTTAGCGCAGTCAATGCAAAGGCTGAATCATTCAAATATAGTTCCTGGCCTCAGGTTCAAACTTCTTTTTGCGCTATTTTTCCTGCTTCCGGCGGCATCCGCGTTTTGCCAGATACGCTTTGGCTCGGAACCCTCAACGAGCGCCTCGACCGAAACCGTTCATAAGGAGACGGATCTCTCAGTTTCCACGTCTTCCGCTAATGGCGGCGTTCCGATCATTTCGACTTCAACACCCGCCGCTGTGTCCACGTCTTCGGCCCCGGCCGACACGACTGCGGAAGCGCCCAACCAATTCGCCAATTGCGTGGTTTCGGATATCCAGTTTCAGGGCAATTCCATCAACAAATCCCGCTCATTGGAACACAAGATTAAGACCCGCCGAAATCAACCCGTCGAAAAAAAGAAGCTCCAGGAAGATGTGAAAATATTATTCGAAACCGGAGACTTTGACGACGTCTCCGTGGACATAACGAGGCAGGCCGGACGCGACGCCAAGGGCCACCAGAAGTGCGTTGTCAGCTTCACCGTGGTTGAGCGCCCCACGATCAAAAGAATCGACTACAAGGGCAACACGAAAGTACACACCACTTCCTTCGAGGAGAAAATTCAATCGAAAGAAGCCGAGCCGTACGATAAATTCAAGGCCTCCATCGACGAGAAGACGATCCTCGAGTACTATCGAAACGAAGGATATGCCAAGGCTCAGGTGGAGCATTACACCAGCCTCGATGCGAAAAGCAAGAAACTGATCCTTACGTTTTTTATAACAGAGGGAGACCGCGTTCTAGTGAAGACGCTGAGTGTGGCAGGAACCCACCGCTTCCCGGAAAAAACCATTCTCCGACAGATGAAGACCCGCCGCAAAAAGGTTTTCAAACAAGAAGTTCTTCTCGAGGACAGGAAAAAGATCCTGGATTTCTACAAGAATCGCGGCCACCTGGATGCCGAGGTCTCGACTCCTACCGTAAACGTGGACGAGGAGCATAACGAGGCGAACATCCAGATCACCATCACCGAGGGACCTCTCTATAAAATTGGAAACGTGGAGGCCGAAGGGTACACGATCTTCTCGAAAAAAGAGATCACCAAAGCTATCACGCTCCGCTCCCGCCGCGAGTTCCAGCAAAATAAACTGGACGAAACGCTCGCCAATATCAACTCCCTTTATGCCGACAAAGGTTATCTCAGAACGGAAGTGACGGCCGAGCCGCAGCGAAACCCGCAAGCCGGTACCGTCGACTTCAAAATTAAGATTCGGGAGAGCACGGTCGTTTATGTGGACGGCGTCTATGTGGATGGGAATACCTACACGAAGGACTATGTGATCAAGCGAGAAGTGCTTCTTAAGCCCGGCGATGTCTTTTCAGCAAGCCGAATGCGCCGTTCCGTCGAAAAAATCTATAATTTGGGTTTCTTGGAGGACGTCCAAGTCGACGTGCAGCAGCCGCGTGACCCGAACCTGGCGGATCTGATTTTTTCAGTGAAAGAGGGCAAGCCTGGCATCTTATCAGTCGGGGCAGGCTTTTCGAGCGTCGACCGCTTTGTGGGAACGATCCAAGTCTCGCACACGAATCTTTTTGGGAAGGCCCAGCGCGTCGATCTCTCCTACGAATTCGGAGCCCGGCGGCAAAATCTGGATTTGAGCTTTACCGACCCCTGGATCCTGGGTTACAACATGACCGGCGGGTTCGACTTGTTTAACAGCGTTCGCGTCCGGGATTTTCCCGGAGACCCGGCCTCTTTCCAGGAGAAAAGACGCGGCGTGTCTCTGCGTCTAGGCCCGCGACTCACCGACGATCTGAATCTGCTGTTCACCTACACGATTCAGACGACGGAGATTTTCGGCGTCGACGCCAGAATCAAACCTGATCTTTTTTCAACGTTCGGGATTCCGGCTGAGCAGGCGCCGACGATCGATTCAATTTCCCAGATCAAGTCGAGCCTGATCTCAGAACTGGCTTTCGATACGCGGGACAACAAGTTCGATGCCACGAAGGGAACGAGGGACTCCGCCTCGGTTGAAGTGGCAGGAGGCCCCTTCGGCGGGGACATTCATTTTTATAAGCCGCAGGTCACCGCGTCGGTGTACATACCCACGTTTTGGAAATTTGTTTTCTCGGTGAGCGGAAGGGCCGCCTGGGTGAATCCATTTTCACCGTCTTCGGACGTGCCAGAATCCGAGCGGTTCTTTTTGGGAGGCCCGGACACGATTCGCGGTTATGACACAAACTCGATTGTTCCCCGGACGTTTGATCGGAACCAGTTTGGGATTAACGAAACACACCAGATTCCCGGAAGGATCATGGCGATTTTCAATGCCGAGTATAAGTTCCCGATCGTCCAGGAGCACAGCCACACAATCTTCCAGGGAGCGTTTTTTCTCGATGTCGGCGGCACGTGGCTCAGGCCCCAGGACATTGAATTGGCCACGGGGAAAACCGACAACAGGATGAAAGCCGGCGTCGGCTTCGGCTTCCGGTTTAAGACGCCTGTTTTCCCGATCCGCCTCGACTTCGCGGTGCCGCTTAATCCGCGCGGAACGGACACATCGAGGCAGGGGGATTCCCATTCGCTTCAACCTTATTTCACGATCGGCAATATTTTCTAAACCAGGGAGCGTGTGATGAAACTCTTACGCCAGCTGACAGTCGTGTCTTTCTGCGCTGCATGCGCCGGAGTCGCTTTTTCAATCGAGATTCCTGTGACCGGCGCTGCCGGCACAAGCACCGGGACCGGAGTTAAAATCGCCTACGTCGATTTGGAGCGCATCTTTCAGATTTATCCGGAAACCAGGGCCGCCAAAGAGGACTATAACAAGCAGCTGCTGAAAAAGAGGGAGCTCCTTGCTGCAAAAGAGACCGAGCTTCAAGACATTAAGAACCGGATTTCAGTGTTGGAGGGAACGCTTAAAGACGTTGCGCCGCCCCCGCCGGCCCATTCGCCTGCCAGTCGCGGGGGTTCGGGGACCGCTTCCGACTCCACAAACTACTCGTCTTCAGCCAGCACCAGCGGAGTTCGGGTAGAAGGCAGCACGACCACCTTGAACAGCACGCCCCCGATTCCGGAGTCCGAGCGATCGGTAAGTGCGCCGCCGGGCGCTCCACCGGTAGACGCCCAAATGCAGGCTTTACAAGCCGCACGCCAGGAATTGAAGGAAAAACAAGCCGAGTTCGAGGACTCCAAAAAGCGTGCCGAAGAGGATTTGGCTGGATTTCAGAAACAACAGAGCCAAATTATCCTCGGAAAGATTTACCAGGCGCTCCGGGATCTCGCCGCCGAGGAACAGGTGACGCTGGTCGTTGATAAATCGAGCATCCTTTACGGGACCGCCGACATTGACCTGACCGAGAAACTTCAACAGAAGGTCAGAGGCTATTGAATCATGGAATTGACCGTTGAACAGATCGCCCAGCTTGTCGGGGGCCGAGTCCAAGGCAATGCTTCCCAAGTCATCAGGGGGGCGGCGGGACTCCAAGAGGCGACAAGCCAGGACATTGCGTTCTTAAAGGACGCATCAAATACAAAGGTTATCAACGATTTTGGAGAAACCAAAGCCGGGGCCGTGATCGTCCCCACTGGAACTCCTAAAAACGGAAAGACGCTCGTTGAAGTGGAAAACCCGCTGGCGGCTTTTGCCAAGGTTCTTGGATTAATCTCCGAAGAGAAGACCCACCGGCCGGCAGGGGTTCACCCCCAAGCATCTGTAGCCAAGAGCGCCAAAATTGGGAAAAATGTATCCATTGGACCTTTCTGCATCGTCGAGGACGAGGCCCAGATAGACGACGACTGTTGCCTTATGGGTCAGGTCTATGTCGGCAGGCGGTCTCGCCTGGGGGGCGGAAGCACTCTCTATCCGCACGTGGTGGTCCGTGAAGAAGTCACCATCGGTTCCCGGTGCATCATCCATGCCGGCGCCGTCATCGGATCTGACGGTTACGGATTCTATTTCTCGCAAGGCCGGCACAATAAGATTCCCCAGGTCGGCACCGTCGTTGTGGAAGACGATGTGGAAATAGGCTCTTGTTCCACAATCGACCGCGCCACGACCGGCGCGACACGGATCGGCCGAGGGACCAAAATCGATAACCTTGTCCAAGTGGCCCATAATGTCCAAGTAGGACCCCATTGCTTGTTGGTGGCCCAGGTAGGAATCGGCGGATCTACCCGTATCGGTACCGGGGTCGTGCTGGCCGGTCAGGTGGGGGTTGCCGACCACGTGACCATTGGAGATGGAGCTCAGGTTGGAGCGCAATCGGGTCTCAAGGAGGATGTGCCAGACAAAGCCGTCCTTTTTGGAAGCCCCGCGCAGCCGTTCCAGGATACAGTCCGCCAGATGCTGTTGATCAGGCGCCTTCCGGAACTTTTTAAGCAGGTTAAGGAATTGAAGGAGAAATTCGGGAATCATGAGTGAACAGAAAACGCAAAGGACCATCCGCAAAGAGGTTTTCCTAGACGGAGTGGGTCTTCATACGGGCCGAAAGTGCCGGGCCGTATTCAAACCTGCCCCGGAGAATTCCGGAATCAAGTTCGTGCGGACCGATCTTCCCGGACAACCCATGTTGTCGGCCCATGTCTCTAACGTTGTCGATGTCATCCGGGGAACGACTCTAGGCGAAGCCGACGCTCGGGTCTACACGATCGAGCATATCCTCTCAGCGCTCTGCGGCCTCGGAATCGATAACCTCACCATTGAACTCGACGACAATGAACCGCCGGTTGCCGACGGCAGCGCCAAGGAATTTACCGAAGTATTGCTTTCAGCCGGCCTTGTAGACCAGGAAGCGCCCAGAACCTACTTCACCGTGAGCGAGCCTTTTGAATATTCCGCAAACCAAACGTTTCTTCGCATCGAGCCGGCCGACGTTTTCTCGGTGCATTGCGAGATTGACTACAACCATCCAATGGTCAAAAAACAAAGCCTCGTGTACACGGCAGGCGACGACTACGTTAAAGAGATCGCACCCGCGAGAACATTTTGTTTCGACTACGAGATTGAAGCGCTGATTAAAAGAGGCCTTGCCAAGGGCGGCAACCTCGACAATGCCGTGGTCGTGGGTCCCGATGGCATTTATAATCCGGCCTCGCTCCGCTTCCAGGATGAATTTGTCCGCCATAAAATCCTCGATCTTATGGGGGACCTTATGCTCATTGGCTCGCCTCTTAAGGCCAAAGTCACGGCACAGCGCTGCGGACACGGCCACAACGTCAATTTTCTAAAGCAGCTTCTGGGAAAGATTTCGCTTAACCCGCCAGTTTCAGTCAGCTAGGGCTTGGCCCCATTCAACACCACTCTCTAAATTCGAGGAGTCACTCATGGAAACCGCAGATCAGAAATCCGTCCGGCAGCCGGTACGAACCATGGACATCAATAAGATCATGGACGCCATTCCGCACCGCTTTCCCTTCCTGCTCATTGATCGGGTTGACGTGATTGAAGAGGGGAAATATGCCGTCGGACGAAAATGTGTCACCTACAACGAGCACTTTTTTCAGGGCCACTTCCCGGGACATCCGATTATGCCGGGCGTCCTGATTATAGAAGCCATGGCGCAAACTGCCTGCGCGCTCATGTTTTCGCGACCCGAGATGAAAGGAAAGCTCGCCTTTTTTATGGGCATGGATGAAATCAAATTCCGCAAGCCGGTCGGCCCTGGGGACGTTTTGGAGCTCCATGTGGAGATGCTCCGGATGGGCAGCCGCGCGGGCCGAGCCCAGGGTTCGGCCAAAATCAATGGGGAAGTGGCAACCGAGGGTACCTTTTCATTCGCGATCGCTGATCGGAACGCTTAGCGGTTTTTCCCAGACTTGGATTTATCCCATGAACGTCCATCCTACAGCCATCATTGATCCGTCCGCTATCTTTGGATCCGGCGTCACCGTCGGCCCTTATGCGGTCATCGGCCCGGACGTGCGCCTGGGCGACCGTTGCCAAATTGGCGCCCACGCCGTCGTCGAATACACGCAAATGGGAAGTGACTGCCGGGTATTCCCGGGTGCGTTTCTGGGACTCGAGCCTCAACATTTAAAATACAAAGGCGAAAAAACTTCGGTGGTCATAGGATCTCGCTGCGTATTTCGCGAGGGCGTCACGGTCCATCGTGGAACGGCTCTCGATCAGAGCGTGACCACGATCGGAGATGATTGCTACTTAATGGCCTTGGCGCACGTCGCCCATGATTGCCGGATTGCCGATCACGTGATTATCGTCAATACCGCCCAACTGGCCGGGCATGTCAGCGTCGGCGCCCACGCATTTATCAGCACAAGCGTGGGAATCCATCAATTCGTTCGGATCGGCACAGGCGCGATTGTGAGTGGGGGGGCGATGGTCTCCTTAGACGTGGCCCCTTTTAGCATTGCTCAGGGAGATCGGGCGTCGCTCCAGGGCGTCAATATTGTCGGGATGCGCAGAATGGGAGCTGACAGAAATTCAATCCGACTTATCCGGCAAGCTTATCGAACCACTTTTCTTTCTTCTCTGTTGCTCAAGGACGCTCTCGAGCACCCGGCCCTCCGAGAGGATAACCCCTATGTCAAAAGTTTCCGGAAATTCCTCGAATTGCCAAAGAGAGGATTCCTACGTCCGTCTTCGGCCGACCTAAAAGATCTCGCCGAGGAAGAAGCTCTCGCATGAAGCCACTCGGCTTGCTAGCCGGAAATGGCCGATTCCCCTTTCTAGTGGCCCAAGAGGCACGCAAAGTCGGCCGCCGAGTCGTTGCCGTCGCGTTCATCGAAGAAGCCGATCCCGCCTTGGAGCAAGCCGTCGACAAGATCCATTGGGTTTTTATCGGCCAGTTTAATAAATGGATCAAAATCTTCCTCAATGAGGGAGTTGAAGACGTCGTGATGGCCGGGCTCGTGCGCCACAGCAACATGTACGCGGATCTCAAGAAATTCCATCCCGACATGACGGCTCTTAAGATATTTTGGAAATTGAGGGACAGGAAGGCCGACACGATTCTTGGCGGCGTCGCAGATGAATTGGCCAAGTCCGGCCTCAAGCTTCTGCCTTCAATCGGTTATTTGACGCATTGCTTGGCGCCGGAAGGGGTCATGACCCGGCGCAAGCCCACTTCCCAGGAAAAAGATGACATTCAGTTCGGCTACAAGCTCGCCAAATCCATGGCCGGATTGGACGTGGGCCAAACAGTCTGCGTCAAAAATCGGGCTATTATCGCCGTCGAGGCCATGGAAGGGACTGACCGCTGCATCCGGAGAGCCGGCGAGCTCGCGAAGGGAAACTTCGTGATTGTGAAAGTGGCAAAACCAAAACAAGATCTCAGATTTGATGTTCCCGTCATCGGGCTGAACACCATTGAAACCTTCCAGGAAGCCGGCGGGGGGATATTGGCCGTAGAAGCTGGAAGGACATTAATGCTGGATCGGGGAAAGATGGTGGAATGGGCCGACAGCCGGAAGACGGGACTTGTGGGGGTACCGCTGTCATGAAAATAGGAGTCATCGGTGTCGGCCATCTCGGCCAACACCATGTAAAGCACCTCGTCCATATGGCTGGGGTGGAATTCCAAGGAATCTACGACACCAATTCCGATCAAGCGGCGTCGATCGCTCGTCGCTTCGGCACAAAAGTCTTCGAGTCGCTGGAAAAAATGGCCGAAGCCTGTGACGGCGTGACGATTGCGGTTTCTACGCCGGCGCACTTCGAAGTGGCTCGATATTTCCTTTCAAAGGGCGTCCATTGCCTGGTCGAGAAACCTCTCACATCGACCGTAGAGGAGGCGGAAAAGCTTATCGACCTTGCGAAAGAAAAGGGCCTTGCGCTCCAAGTGGGCCACATCGAGCGATTTAATCCCGCCGTGATCGAGATGACCAAACATGTCAATAAGCCCGTCTTTATCGAAGTAAGCCGGCTGGGCCCCTATGATCCTCGCGTCTCCCACGTGGGGGTCGTCCTCGACCTTATGATCCACGACCTTGACATCATTTTGACAATGGTGAACGAGCCGGTCGTTCGGCTGGATGCGATTGGCGGAAAGGTGATCAGCCAGCACGAAGATATCGTGAAGGCCACTCTTTATTTTCAGGGCGGATGCCGGGCGGACCTCTCAGCCAGCCGTGTAACGATCAAAAAATACCGCAAAATTAGAATTTTTCAGCCGGATTCCTATCTCTCGCTTGATTACTCAGAACGAAGCCTCAAGATTTTCCGGAGGAAAGGGCAGGAATTCCGGTCGCTGCGCGATATTTCGGTGATCCGGCCCCGGCTTGAAAAGTCGGATCCCTTGGAAAGAGAACTGGCCCACTTCGTTCATTGCGTGGCAAGCGGACAACAGCCGATGGTCGCTGGCGAACATGGCCGCAACGCCCTCGAGTTGGCTTCAGATATTCTAAGAAATATGTCGTTGCACGACGCGCCGTTGATGGCAGCTGTTCACATGGGCCAGGATCGGATGACATGAAGAGGGTTTTTATCATCGCCGGCGATCCTTCCGGGGACTTGATCGCTTCGCAACTCATTGAATCAATGAGACGACTGCAGCCGGGGCTTGAAGTGGTGGGCCTTGGAGGCGCTCATTTAAGAAAGTGCAGCGATCGTTTCCTCGGAAACATTGTCGAGCAGCACGCGCTCGGCTTCGCGATTTCCCCGAAACAGATTCTTTATTTCCGAAAGATCCTGACTGACGTCATTGTGCCGGAATTGAAAAAGAACCCTCCCGACGTCGTGGTCCCGGTGGACTTCTACGGTTTTAATTCTCGGGTGGCTATGGTCGCCAAGGAATTGGGACACCGAGTCTTCTACTATGCGAGTCCCCAGTTCTGGGCGAGCCGTCCGGGCCGCGCCGACCGCCTCAGGAAATCCGTCGACCTTTTCCTTTGTCTTTTTCCATTTGAGGAAGATTTCTATAAGAAGCGACAGCTGCCGGCTCGATTCGTTGGTCATCCTTTGCTCGACTCGCTTCCCCCGATCGACGAAGAGGGACCGCAGAAAGTCGAACCCAGCATCGGCCTTTTGCCGGGAAGCCGGCCCGAGGAAATCCGGCGCCACCTTCCCGTGATGGCCGACGCGTGCCGCCTCATCGCCAAGGCCGTGCCGGGATGCCGTTTTGTCATATTCGCCGTGCCTCACGTTCCACGGGACCTTTACCATTCGATTTTGAGCGGGCACAAAAGCACCGTCATGATGGACATCATTCAGGATGAAGATTATCAGTGGCGGTCACAGATGGACCTCGCCTTGACGGCCTCCGGAATGGAAACGCTGGAAAACGCGCTTCTCGGAATACCCATGGTCGTCATGTACAAAACCAATTGGATTACTTATCTGATCGCCCGGATGTTGATTCGCATTCGCTATTTGGCCATGCCGAATCTGCTGGCGGACCGCGAGGTCGTTCCAGAATTCATTCAATGGAAGGCAACGGCGGATGCCATCGCCAAGCCAATCATTCATTGGTTGAAGAATCCCAAGGAGCGCCGGGAACTCCGGCGAACCCTTTTGTCCCTGCGCGGAAAATTTGGGGGAAATGGCGCCAGCGAACGCGCGGCGCGGGCTATTTTGGAGAAGGTGGCTTAACTTGATCAAGCGTTTGATCCCCTATCTGAAAGCCGTTCGAGTCCGATTTTTTACGGCGATCGTGTGCATGTCCGGCGTGGCCGGCATCACGACGGGAGTCATGTGGATCATGAAGTATTTGATCGATCACGCCCTGACTGAAAAAGACGCCTCGGCTCTTCAGTCAGGCGTTGTGCTTATTCTCATCGGCATTACTTTGAGATCGATCCTCTGGTATACGCACACGTATCTGGCCGCCTACGTCGGACAATCAGTAGCGCGGCAACTGCGAGACAACACCTACAGGCATCTCTATACGCTATCGATGGGATTCTTCAATGAGAAAACCTCGGGCGGAATCCTGGCCCGTCTCACGAACGACGTGACAATCCTCCAGATTTCTCTGGCCAGCGCGCCCACGACGATCATCCGCGATGGGTTGACGATTTTGGGATTGATTGGATTTCTTTTCTACACAAACTGGAAGTTCGCGCTGATGTGCTTTTCGATCCTGCCCATAGCAGGCTGGATTTTGGCCGGGCTTGGCAAAAAGAGCCGCAAAGCAGGCCGCGAGGGCCAGGCGAAGATGGCTGATCTTTACAACACAATTCAGGAAGCCGTCTCGGCAATGCCAATCGTTAAGACGTTTCAGAACGAAGAAAAGGAAATCGCCGAATTTGCCCGCGAAAACCGGAACTACTTCAACATTCTTATGAAGCTGGTCCGAGTGGAGGCACGATCGAGCCCCATCATGGAGGCGCTCGGGGCGGTGGTTTTGGCTTTTATGCTCCTCGTGGGAGGAGGCGACGTCATCCGCGGCGTCTGGTCGCTTGGATCGTTTGTGGCGTTTGTCGGAGCCGCCATGTCGCTCTATAACCCGATAAAGAAGTTTGCGGCCATCAACGTTCAACTCCAGCAAGGCTTGGCGGCAGGCGAACGCGTTTTCGGTCTTTTGGACCAGAAAGGAACTGTTCTGGAAAAACCAGGCGCCGCTGCGGCACCGCCTTTAACCCGCGAGATCGAATTTCGAGACGTGAGCTTCTCCTATCCGTCATCAAACCTTGTCCTCGATCACGTCAATCTCACGATCAAAAAAGGAGAAATCGTGGCTTTGGTCGGGCATTCCGGGGCCGGGAAAACGACTATCGCGCAGCTCCTTCTTCGCTTCTATGATCCAACCTCGGGTGCAATTCTCCTCAATGGCGCCGATTTAAAGGATGTCACCGTCGAAAGCCTTCGCCGGCAGATGGCTATCGTCACACAAGAGACCCATCTCTTCAATGACACCGTCTTTTCGAACATCGCCTACGGCAAACCAAACGCTTCCAAACAGGATGTTGAAGAGGCGGCCAAGGCCGCATTCGCCCACGATTTCATCTCTGCGCTCCCCAAAGGATACGAAACGTTCATTGGTGAACGCGGCGCACGACTTTCTGGCGGAGAAAAACAGCGAATCGCCATCGCTCGAGCTCTCATTAAGAACCCGTCGATCTTGCTTCTTGACGAAGCCACCAGCGCCCTGGACGCCGCTTCCGAGAAAGCAGTACAAATGGCCCTCGATCGTCTGCTTGCCGACCGCACCGTTCTTATGATTGCGCACCGCCTCTCAACAGTCCGCAAAGCCAACCGGATTGTTGTCCTAGAAAAGGGCCGAATTAAGGAAATCGGCAGCCACGAGGAACTCATTAGCCAGAAGGGAACTTACCATCAGCTCTTTCAGCTCCAGGCGATCGCCTGACGGAAAATCATGAAAATCGTGATTAATGGCAAATCGGAAGACCTCCCCGATGGAATGACGGTCAAATCCTTACTAGAATCCAAGGGAATCAATCCCCAGATCGTGGCCTGCGAACTTAACTTGAACGTCGTCCGCCGGATGCAGCTGGCAGAAGCGCAATTGAAAGATGGGGACCAGCTGGAGATCATTCGAATCATTGGAGGGGGATAGCATGACCACGCAGGCTGTAGAAAAAAGCCAGGACGGCTTAAACACGCTGCAAATCGGGCGATATCGAATCGCTTCGCGATTGATTTTGGGCTCAGGGAAATACAAGACGATGGATCTGATGCGCCAGAGCCTGGAAGCATCCGGAACCTGCATGGTGACGGTGGCCATCCGGCGCGTTAACCTTCAGGACCGAACCGAGTCTCCTTTCTGGAACGCCATTCCGAAAGATACCACCATTCTTCCCAACACGGCGGGCTGTTACAACATTCAAGACACTTTGCGCACGGCCCGGCTCGCGCGAGAACTTTTGGAGACCGATTTGATCAAGCTCGAAGTCCTTGGAGACACGCAAACCCTCCTCCCGGACACCGAGCTTCTACTCCAGGCCACTAAGATTCTGGTTCAGGAAGGTTTCACGGTCATGCCCTATACGAACGACGATCCAATCGTCGCCAAAAAGCTTGTTGACCTTGGAGCGGCAGCCGTCATGCCGTTGGCCTCGCCCATTGGGTCGGGGCGAGGAATACTCAATCCGCTAAACATTCAGTTTATCCGCCAGGTTGTAACCAGCGTTCCCGTCATCGTGGATGCCGGAGTCGGAACGGCTTCAGATGCGGCCGTTGCTATGGAACTCGGTGTGGACGGCATTCTCATGAATACCGCGATCGCCGAAGCCAATGACCCCGTCCAGATGGCCCACGCGATGCGCTTGGGCACCGACGCCGGCCGGCTGGCTTTTCTGGCGGGCCGTATGCCCCGCCGCGATCACGCGGCGCCTTCCAGCCCTACTCAAGGTGCGATTGGAGGTAGCAAATAAAACACGGATCCCGATGGATCCTAGCCTCTCTGACGTTGCTGGCCCAGCCGGCCGTCAGCCAGGCCCGCCAGCGGACGCCGCTTGCGGATACCGCCTATAATAGCGGCCTCATCAGCGCCGAATCGCTGGGCCGAGGCGGCACCTTCGCTGCTAGCCCGGGCTCAATGGCCGCCGCCTCCGAAAACCCCGCAGCAATCGCCGGCTCCGCTAACGAGAATAACGCCACATATGTGACCGCTTTGGTCGACAACGTCCACCGATCGACAAGCTCAGAGGCCGGCCTTTTTACCGATCCCGAGGAGGAGAAGGTCTTGCGCTACCTGTCCATGGGATCCGGCCAGGGCATGATCTTTTTTCAACCCTTGGGGCGCCTCCAGATTAACCAGCCCTTGGTCATGCCCGACGGAACGACCGTGGGCACCCAGGACGTTGATTTTTACGCCAATTCCTTCGGGTTTGCCGCAGCCGAAAAGTGGGGGAGAGGCGGAATCGGCATATCACTTTCGTACCTTTGGACCGGCCTCGGCACCGCCGATCACGTGACTGGTCTCTCCGACAAATCCTCCTTGGACAGCGGGGATGGGGCAAATGCCAGCCTGGGCCTGCGATTTCCAACGGGCCCCACCATGTGGGGCCTCGTGGTTCAAAACGGCATCGTGTGGTGGAAAAGCCACCAGCACGATTCCTTGCCGGTCAAAATCCGCGTCGGGAATACGTGGAAAATGAGTCCGGGATTCCTGCTGACCGTCGAGGATGAAAAACGTTTCTACCAAAGCGGCCAGCAAGAAAACGTCATCTCCGTCGGCAACGAGTCTTATCTTTCCCAGCAAATCATACTTCGGGTGGGCGTCTTCTCAAGCCATATGGA